>Ga0213836_100252_pt1 | contig 49201 bp, 45 predicted proteins | sample SWPATP03_FD_160578 | JGI IMG/M metagenome (GOLD analysis project Ga0213836, IMG submission 160578) | Coastal seawater microbial communities from Marineland, Florida, United States - SWPA TP0 #3 | ecosystem: Environmental > Aquatic > Marine > Coastal | place: USA: Florida | collected 2016-08-05
TGGCCCGCATCGGCGGCGACGAATTCGTCGTGCTGCTGCCGCGCATTGGCCATGACGTCGAGAGCGCCACGGCGACGGCGCTGGCCAGCGCGGACCGGCTGCGCCATGCCCTGCTCGATGCGGTCGAGGTGGACGGCAAGCGCTACAACGCGTCGGCCAGCCTGGGCGTGACGCTGCTGCCGCCGAGCGGCCAGAGCGCGCACGACCTGCTGCGCGAGGCGGACACCGCCATGTACCACGCCAAGGCGCGCGGGCGCAACGGCGTCGCCTTGTTCGAAGCGACCATGCGCGCCGAGGTCGAGCAGCGCCTGACGCTCGAGCGCGAGCTGGCCGGCGCGATCGAACGCGGCGAACTGGCGATGCACCTGCAACTGCAATGCGATCCCCACGGCCAGCCGGGCGGGGCCGAAATGCTGATGCGCTGGCGGCGCGCCGACGGCAGTTTCGTGCCGCCGGACGTGTTCATCCCGCTCGCCGAAGCGAACGGCCTGATCGTGCAGCTGGGGCAATGGGCGCTGCAACAGGCCTGCCAGGCCTGGCTGCGCCTGGATGCGGCGGGCCATCCGATGCCGCTGTCGGTGAACGTCAGCCCCTTGCAGTTCGGCCAGAGCGACTTCGTGGAACAGGTGCGCGCCCTGCTGGCCCAGACCGGGGTGCCGGCGCAGGGGCTGATCCTGGAACTGACCGAGGGCCTCTTGATCAAGGACCGCGACGCGACGATCGCGCGCATGCACGCGCTGGCCGCGCTCGGCATCCGCTTTTCGATCGACGATTTCGGCACGGGGTATTCGAACCTGGGCTACCTGAAGCGCATGCCGCTGTACGAACTCAAGATCGACAAGAGTTTTATTCGCGACACGCCCGACGGCGCCGACGGCGACGCCATCGTCTGCTCGATCCTGGCGATGGCCGCGCACCTGCGCCTGCGCGTCGTGGCCGAGGGCGTCGAGACGCGCGCGCAGGCCGATTTCCTGGCCGCCAACGGCTGCTTGAGCATGCAGGGCTACCTGTTCGCGCGGCCACAGCCGCTGGAGCAGGTGCTGGCCGTACTGGACGCGGCGCCGCGGCGCGTTGCCTGAATTCAGGCGCTCAGCCTGATCTCAAGGCGCTCGATCACCTGCTGCAAGTCGTGCGCCGGCACCGGCGGACTGAAGTAGTAGCCCTGGCCGACGTGGCAGCCGTGGGAGAGCAGCCAGTCCATTTGCGCCCGGGTTTCCACGCCTTCGGCCACGATGTTCATCTTCAACGCGATCCCCATCGCAACGATGGCTTCGGTCAGTTTCTCCGCATTTGGATCCTGCAGCATGCTTTGGGTGAACGACTGGTCGATCTTGAGGCATTGCAGCGGCAACTGGCGCAGGTAGCTCAGCGAGGAAAAGCCGGTGCCGAAATCGTCGAGCGCGGTGGCGATGCCGGCATCGTTCAACGCCCGCAGCACGTCCTGGGTGTCGGCCAGTTCGCGCATGAAGCAGGACTCGGTGACCTCGACTTCCAGCGCTTCCGGCGGCACCTGGTATTGCTCGAGTAAATCGCCCAGGTAGGCGACCAGGTTGGGCGACAGGATATCGGCGATCGACAGGTTGATCGCCACCGGCAGCGGCGCCAGGCCATGGGTCAGCCGCCGGGCCTGCTCCGCGATGGCGTTGCGCATGACCCAGCGATCGATGCGGATGATCTGGTCGCTGTTCTCGGCAATCGGGATGAAGGCGCCCGGGCTGCTTTGCCCGCGGGTCGGGTGATTCCAGCGCACCAGTGCTTCCAGGCCGACCACTTTGCGGGTGAGGAGATCGACCTTGGGCTGGAACACCAGCGACAGCTGATCGCGGTCGACCGCCTCGTCGAGGTCGCGTTCGAGCAAATAATATTCGCGCTGGTCCGAGGCCATCACCAGTTCGAACACCACACTGCGCCCGCGCCCCTGGGATTTGGCCTGGTACAGCGCCAGGTCGGCGTGGCGCAGCAATTCGCTCACGGTGCGGCCGTGCCCCGGTGGAATCGCAATGCCCACGGAAATCCCCAGGCGGAACTGCTGTCCCTTGACCTCGAACGGGGCGGCCACCGCCTGGTGCAGGCGCTCGGCGAACGTCAGGGCGGTGGCGGAATTCGGATGCGGCACCTGCAACAGCAGCATGAACTCGTCGCCGCCCAGGCGCGCCAGCAGGTCGAACTCGCGCATCACCGCCTTCAGTCTCAGGCTCAATTGCTGCAGCACCAGGTCGCCGGTTTCATGGCCATAGGTGTCGTTAATTTTCTTGAAATGATCCAGGTCGAGCAGCATGAGCGCGCTGTTATAGCGGCCATCGGCGAGGCGGTGCGCTACCTCGTCCTCCATGGCGCGCCGGTTGTACAGGCCGGTGAGGTGGTCATGGTGGGCGCGCCAGTGCAGGGTCTCCTGCATCCTGCGGTTCACTTGCAGTTTGTTCACCTCGCTCAGGATGCGCAGCAGGTCTTGCAGCGCCTCGGCATCCGTCTGGCGCCAGGGATCGGAATGGCCCCGCACCGACTCCTTCCAGGCAGCAAAGGATCGCCGCGGTTCCAGGCGAATCCGGCCATTCGGCAGCGCAACGACGTCCTTGACCGGCTCGCCGCCCCAGCGCACCTGGCGCACGACTTCCTGGCGCGTCATGAAGCAGAAGATGATGTCTTCGTCGTGCCGCTGCGCCAATAACAGGCCCGCCGCTTCCGGCAGGAATACCAGCGAACGTTTACGCGATACCAGCAGGTCGTCCCACATCTGGACGCTCGGGCCCTGGCTGCGGATGTCGAGGCGCGATGCGACCTCGTCGAGTATCTGATGGGTGCAGCCTTGCCGCTGTCCCGGCCCGCCGATGCAGGCGAGCGTCCCGATCTGGACGCCCAGGGTGCTGGCATTAAAGGCGGGCAGCAACTTGGGCAGCCACGATTCCAGTTCGGCGGGAATGTCGCCGTCCTGGATCAAGGCCTGATGGAACTGGTTCAGCAAACGATCCAGCGCCAGGCGGTGGCGCACCGCTTCCAGGTGGGACAAGGCTTCGATGCGCATGTTGGCGATTTCCGCCAGCAGTTCGGAGAGCTGGCGCATGCCTTCCCTGATCTGCTCGGGCGGGGTCCTGGGGGTATGGTGATGACATGCGATCAGCCCCCACAGTTTGCCGTCGCAGACGATGGACAGGGTCATCGTCGCGCGGACGCCCATGTTGCGAAGATAGGACAAATGCACCGGGGACAGGCCGCGCAGCAGGCAATGGCTTTGATCGAGCAATTCGCCGTCCGGCAACCGCGGCGGCACCAGGCTGTCCATCGACGCTTCGACGTCGGCCAGCACGCGCAACTTGTTGCTCAGGTAGAGCGCGCGCGCCTGGCTGGGAATGTCGGAGGCGGGAAAGCGCAGCCCGAGGAATTTTTGCGTGTAATCGCTGGACGTGTGCTCGGCCACGACTTCGCCGCAGCCGTCGTCCAGGAAGCGGTAGATCATCACACGGTCGAAAGCGCTCACTTCCTGGATGACTTTCGCGCATTCGCGGAAAAAGGCGTCGAGCCCCTCGGCCCGGCGCAGGCGCGCGATGATTTCCGTGAAATTGGCGAAGACGTGGTTTTGCCGCCTTAGCTCCTCCGGGCTGATGTTTACGGGCAGCCATTCCAGCAGCGCCATCCCCTTGCAGCGGTGACCGAGGCATTCCCACCGCGGCGCGGCCGGCTGGGATGCGGCGCAGGTCTGCTCGAAGCGGGGACGCCAGGGCAATACCACGAGATGGGAGCTGGGCAGCGAGGCGATATCGAGGGGGCCGTCTCCCTCGACGGCGGCGACCCAGTCGGACAAGGGCCTGGAAAGCAGCGCGGCAGGATCCTGCACACCCGGCCAGTGCTGCACGATGCCGGCGGACACTTGCACAATGCAGGAGCTGGCGAGGTCGACGACCATCAGGAAGCCATAGGACTGGACTGTGCCGAGCAGGTGAATCGGCTCCTGCGCACAGGATTTCTCCAGCTCCGCCGGAATGGTGTCGTCACGCCCACCAGGGCTCATGCTTGTCAACTCCTCGTATCCAGCGCTGACCGCGCCAACATGGCGAAGCGCACCCTGCCCGTAGTGAAGCTAATTCAGGTGAGACATGCGCGATCGCCGTTGGTTCCGGCGCTGCGGCGCGCTCTTGCAACTTGCGCAGTCCGGCGCATACTGAAAGTCCCACCCTTGCGCCGGGAGCCGATCATGAACGAGCAGCAGAATACCGAACTGGTTCAGCAAGCCTATGCCGCCTACGGACGCGGCGCCGTCGACGATGTGCTGGCCTGCATGTCGGCGGACATCGACTGGGAGATTCCGGCCGTGCCCGCCCTCGCCTTCACCGGCAAGCGCCAGGGCCGCGAGCAGGTGGCGCAGTATTTTCAGCAGGCCGCCGAACTACAGGCCATCCGCGAATTCACGCCCAGGGAATTCATCGCCGCGGGCGACAAGGTCATCGTGCTGGGCCACGGCGCATGGACGGCCAGGCAAACCGGCCAGGACTTCGACAGCGACTGGGTACACATCTTCACGGTCAAGAAGGGCCGCATCGTGGCCTTCCGCGAGTTCATGGATGCCCACGTCGCGGTCGAGGCCTTCCAGTGCTTTCCGCTGGCGACCAAGGCGGGCGCGCCGGCCGCGCACTGACGCACCCGGGGATTACCCCGGCGCGCATTCGTCCTGCTGCTCGACGGCCGGCGCCGCCGGCGCGGCAAGCCGGAACGGCGGCGCGCCGCGGCCCGTCTTGAGGAAATACAGGGGCCGCTTCTTGGTCTCGTCGAACATGCGCGCCAGGTATTCGCCGATGATGCCGATGCCGAGCAGCTGTATGCCCCCGAGGAAGAGGACGATCACGATCAGGGACGGATAACCGGGAACGGGATTGCCATAGATAAGGGTGCGCACGGCGAAATAGGCGCCATACGCGAGCGCGCCCGTGGCGCTGCCCAGGCCGGCATAGGTGGCGATCTTCAGCGGGCCGCCGGTGAACGAGGTGATGCCTTCGAGCGCGAAATTCCACAGCTTCCAGTAATTCCATTTGGTGGTGCCGGCGAAGCGCCCCGCGCGCCGGTAAGGCACGGCTTTTTGCGGGTAACCGATCCAGGCGAACAGCCCTTTCATGAAGCGGTGCTGCTCGCGCAGCTGCTTCATGGCGTCGACCGCCCGCCGGCTCAGCAGGCGGAAATCGCCCGTATCCTCGGGAATCGCGACCCGGCTCATCTTCTGGATCACGCGGTAGAAAAGAAAGGCCGTGGCCCGTTTGAACGCGCCTTCGCCGTCGCGCTGGGTACGCTTGGCATAGACCACGTCGAAGCCCTCCAGCCAGTGCCGCACCAGTTCCGGGATCAATTCGGGCGGGTCTTGCAGGTCGGCGTCGATGACGATGACGGCGTCGCTGTCGGCATGGTCGAGGCCGGCGGTGAGGGCGATCTCCTTGCCGAAATTGCGGCTCAGGTCGACCAGCTGCACCCGCACCTCCTGCGCGTCGAGCGTATCGATGACCTCCAGCGAGCCATCGCTGCTGCCGTCGTTGACATAGATGATGTGGCAGTGCATGTCGAGTGCGGCAAGTACCGCGCACAGGCGCCGATGGAATTCCGGCAGCACCTCCTTTTCGTTATAGACCGGCACCACCACCGACAGCGACCGCCGGGTGTCAAGGCCTCTCGGTGTTTCCCGCATCATGCCGTGTCCTTTCCGTAAGAAAACGCCTGGCGCGCCCGAAAAATCCACTGTGCGCCGATGAAATTGCACACCACCACAACCCCGATCGCCACCAGCTGCACCGCCAGGTAATTCAGTTCCAGCCACGCGACGCCCAGCCCCATGACGCCCGCGTTGATGCAGAAGCCCGCCAGGCTGACGAGTAAAAATCCCGGCAGCGCCTGGCCGTGCGGGGCGCTGCTGCGAAAGGTCCAGGCGCGGTGCAGCAGATAGTTTTCGGCCACCACCAGCAGGAAGGCGGCGCAGCTTGCCGGCACGGCCGGCCAGCCCAGCACATCGACCATGCCCCACAGCAGTGCGAAATAGACCAGGCTGCCGGCCAGGCCCACCACCACGAAGCGCAGCAAGGAGGCAGGCATCGCTAACCGGCGCGGGCAACGTAGTACTGGGTCCAGAGCAGCCAGGCGCCGGCCGTCCCGCGCAGCCGGCGCTCCAGCCATTGCTCCAGCCGCAAGGCGCGCACGCCGCCGAATTCCGCCAGCAGCGGCAGGTACATGCCGGACTGGTAGTGCTCATGCAGCGCGAAGCCGGCGCCGCGCAGCTGGCGCTGCAGCGTGCGCGCCGTCATCAAATTGATGTGGCCGGTTTCCAGCACCGGCTCCTTGTAGATGCGCCGCACCAGGCCGATGACGCCGGGAAGCAAGGCGATCCGGGCGGCCTGTTCGAGCGGGCTGTAGCGCTGCGGGGTCGACAGCACCAGCACGCCGCCCGGCTTGAGCAGGCGGCGCATGCCGCGCAGCGCCGCGCCCGCGTCGGCGATGTGCTCGACCACCTCGGTGCAGAGGAGGAGGTCGAAGCTCGCCGGCGGCAGCGTCGTATCGCAAATATTGTCGAGCGCCAGTTGCAGGTTGGGCAGGCTGGCGCGCAAGGATGCGGCGTGCTCCAGGTAAGCCGCTTCGATGTCGGCGGCCACCACGGCGTCGAACAGGCGCGCCAGCACCGGCAGGTAGATGCACGACCCCGGCCCGACCTCGAGGGCACGCGCGCGATCGGCCGGCGCATGGCGGCGCAAGGCGTCGACGATCCAGTCGCGCCGGCTGCAATGGAGCCAGCGGCGGGTCGGATTGCGCGAGCGGTACAGGGTTTCCTGCAGCGCCACCAGTTCCAGGTCGGAAGCCATCGCCACCCCTTTCAATGCACCGGATTGCGCGGCACGGAGCGCAGCAGCACGCAATGGCGTGCGTCCTGGTAGGCTTCCCTGAAACTGCCCTCGGCCAGCAGCAACTGGCGGATCGGCGCGTCCTTGTCGAGGATGGCGAAGTCGATCCCGAAGCGGTCGAATTTCTGTTTCCAGCCGTCCGTGCCGAAGTAGATATCGTTGTACTCCTTGAAGAAGGCGTCGCCGTAGACATCGACCCGGCCGTCGATGAAAATCTTGCGCTGCGGCCCGAGCCGATAGATCAGGTAGCCGCCATCGCCATAGCCGTTGAACATGTTGCCAACGATCCCATGGGCGATCACATAGTCCGCCGCGGCCGCCGGCAGCTGTTCGGCGCGCTTTGCCGCATTCGCACGGAACCACGGCTCGCAGGCCAGCAGCACCAGGACGATGGCAAGCAGCACTATCCAGTTGAGTATGCCTTCGGCCGCCTGGCCCAGTTGCTTGCCGCCCGCGCTAGCGCGTGCGTGGCTGCGCCCGAGCCGCGAGCCTCGCCAGGCGGCGGCCCAGGCTGCCGTGCTGCCGCGCCCGAGCGCCAGTGCGATGAAGGGCATGAGCGTCAGGACGGCAAGCGGGACATGCCTGCGCGCGACGAAGCCCATGAGCAGGAAAAATCCCGGCACCAGCAATTCGGTGAAGTCGGCCTTCGGTGTTGCATAGATGGCCGCCAGCAGGAACACGCCGCACAGCAGCAGATAGATCCTGGGGCCGAGGGTATGGAAATCCGGACTCTGCCATTCCTGGATCGACTGGTTCGCCGCCATGCCGAGCACCTGGATCGGATACAGCCAGTGGCGCACGAATTCGGGATTCGCGAGGCTGGCCAGCAGGGTCGCCGCGGCCACCAGGGACAAGGTAATCAGGCGCTGCTTGCGCGCGGGCGCGCGCTCCGCGCCGAACCAGTACCCGAGCCATTCGGCGCCCGTCAACAGGAAGACGAGCGCGATCCCGATCACGTAGCCGCCGTGGGCGTTGACCCACACCACCATCAGCAGCGGCAGCGCGAACAGGGCGCGCCCGGCGCCGCCATATTTGTACTGCGCGAGAATCGACAAGTACAGGGCGAACAACAGGTAGGTCACGATTTGCGGACGCGGCGCCCAACCGCCGGCAAACACGCAGCCGCCGCACACGACAAGGGCGAATGCGACCCCATGCGATTGTCCGAGCCGGCGCGTCAGGGAAAACGTGACGCCGAGCGTGGCCATGACGAACAGCGCAGTCAGCAAGGTGACGCCGAACGGCCCCCAGCTTGCGAACGCCGTGAACAACACGGCCTCGAACAGCCATTCGTGCAGCACCCAGGGCTGCCCCGCGTGCGTCAGCGAAAAGATGTCGCCCGCAGGCAGCGCGCGCTGGGTGACGATGTATTCCCCCGCCTTGAGGTGCCAGAAATAGTCGGGATCGGTCTGCGGCAGCGCCAGCAGCAGCACGACGAACAGTGCCACGAACACGAGCCTGGTTTTGGTCAGGAATGTGGCAGCCTTGATCAACATGGGAGGAGTCCGAAAGAAAGTGACTCCGAGCAATGTACGTCAGTGATGCCTGGGAAAATTGACGTTCCGCAACGTTTGAAAAATTCCGCCGGCCTGTTGCGGCGGCGCCAGGCGGACTAGGCCAGGACGATGCGGTTGCGGCCGGTCTGCTTGGCCTGGTACAAGGCGCCGTCGGCGCGGCTGATCACGTCTGCGGACGCTTCGCCGGCGCGGCGCGCGGCCAGCCCTGCCGAGAAACTGATGCGGTCTCCCTCCAGGCCCGGCACCGCCATCGCATGCACGCGCTCGGCCATGCGTTCCAGCACGGCGCGTGCATCCTCGGGCGCGGCGTCCGGCAGCAAGAGCAGGAATTCCTCGCCGCCCCAGCGCGCCAGCACGTCGTTGGCGCGCAACGAGGCGCGCGCGGCGGCCGAGAAGCAGCGCAGGACGGCGTCGCCGGTGGCATGACCGTGACGGTCGTTGACCTGTTTGAAAAAATCGATGTCGAGCAAGGCAATGCAGGTGTTGTCGGAGTAGCCCTGGCGCCGCTCTTCGGCCTCGAGCACGCCGTTCATGTGGCGGCGGTTGACCAGGGACGTCAGTTCGTCGACCGTTGCCAGCACCCGGATCGTGGCAAGCGCTTCGGACAGTTCCTGCTTCTGGTTTTTCAGGCGCGCGCGCAGCTTGCTCATCTCCCCGCTCAGGAGCGCCGTCGACATCAGCGCCCCGGCGAGATAGCCGAAGGTGACCGCTTCGGTCGTCGGCGGGAAACGCAGCGGGTCGATCGCCTGCATCCACCACATCGTCGCGCCCATGCCGAGGACCGCGGTAGCCGACAGCATCAGCGTCTGGCGCGGGCGCAGCGCGAACATGCAGAACACGATGATGACGATGGTCATGGTCAGCATGGCCGCGCGCAGCGGCCCGCTGATGGCATAGGCCCAGACGGCGCAGGACAGCGAGAACACCGCCTGCGATACCGCCAGCTGGTCGGGCGTGAGCTTGAGCCATGCGTTGGCCCGGATCAGCAAATAGAACGAGAGTGCGCCGCAGGCGCCGAAAACGATCAGGCCGTGCGCGGCGCCGGCATCGCTCAGGCCCTGCGCGACCTGCACCAGCAGCAGGGCGATGCAGACGACATACAGCACGCAGGTCGCGGCCCAATAGCGCAGCATCCGGTGCAGGCCGGGATCGGCACTGCACAGCAGGATGGCAAGGCGCCGCAAGGCAGTTGGATCGTCCTGAAAAGTCTGTTGCGTCATCGTGTTGGAAGTGTGACAGGCGGCCTGCGAAGCCCGGGTGCGCGCATGCGCGCGAGACGGGTCAAACTTTACCGAATACATATAGCTAAGTCGAGATATTTACATGCGGGAACCAATAGGATGCACATGTAGTTTCAAACGGGCAACGAAGTGAGGTAAAACGTTCAGCTTTGCTAAAGTGATCACGACCATTCACTCTACCAAGGCCCTGCCATGAAGATCCTGATCGTACTGACCTCCCACGACCAACTCGGCGACACCGGCAAGAAAACCGGCTTCTGGCTCGAAGAATTCGCCGCGCCGTATTACAAGCTCAAGGACGCAGGCGCGCAGCTGACGCTGGTGTCGCCAAAGGGCGGCCAGCCGCCGCTCGACCCGAAAAGCGACGAGCCCGATGCCCAGACCGAGGCGACGAAGCGCTTCAAGGCCGATCCGCAGGCGCAGGCGGCGCTGGCCGCCACCGGCAAGCTGGCCGACGTCGCGGCGGGCGACTTCGACGCCGTCTTCTATCCCGGCGGCCATGGCCCGCTCTGGGATCTGGCGGAAGACCGCGCCTCGATCGCGCTGATCGAAGCCATGCTCGCCGCCGGCAAGCCGGTCGCGGCCGTCTGCCACGCCCCGGGCGTGCTGCGTCATGTAAAAGCTTCCGATGGCAAGCCGCTCGTCAACGGCAAGAAAGTGACCGGCTTTACAAATACCGAGGAAGAAGCGGTCGGCCTGACCAGGATCGTGCCCTTCCTGGTCGAGGACGTGCTCAAGGAAAATGGCGGCATCTATTCGAAAGCGGGCGACTGGCAGCCGTATGCCATCACCGATGGCCTGCTGATCACCGGCCAGAACCCGGCTTCGTCGGAAGTGGCGGCAGAAGCGCTGCTCAAGCTGCTGGCCTGATCAGCGCAGCACTTCCAGCTTGGTCTTCTTGCCCTTGCGATAGGTGTAGAGCGTGAGCGCGGCGTCCTTCAGGTCGCCTTTCGCATCGAACGCGATGTTGCCGGTGACGCCCGCGTACTTGATGGCGGCCAGCGCCGGCAGGTATTTCGCCGGATCGGCGGAATTCGCGCTCTGCATCGCCTTGGCGAACACCATCACCGCATCGTAGGCATACGGCGCATAGGTCTGCAGCGCAATCTTGTAGCGCTGCTGGTAGCGCTGGGTAAACGCGTCGAAGCCCGCTTCCTGCGGCCCGCTCACGCCACCGGCCACGACGCAGAACACCTTGTCGTCGACCAGCGCATCGCCGGCCAGCAGCGGCATTTTTTCCGAGCAGACGCCATCGCCCGAGACCAGCTTGGCGCGCAGCCCGAGCGCTTTCATTTGTTTCAGCATCGGGCCGGCCACCGCGTCCATGCCGCCGTAGAAAATCACGTCCGGATCGCGCGCGCGGATCTGGGTCAGGATGGCGTTGAAGTCGGTGGCCTTGTCGTTGGTGAACTGGCGGCTCACCACGGTCGCGGCGGCGCCGCCCTTCTTGACGCTCTTGACGAATTCGTCGGCCAGGCCCTGGCCAAAGGCGGTGCGGTCGTCGATCACGGCGATCTTCTTCGCCTTCAGGGCGCCGATCGCATAGGCTGCCATGATGCGCCCGACCAGGTTGTCATTGGCGACGACCCGGAACGCCGTCTTGAAACCCTGGTTGGTGTACAGCGGCGTGGTGGCGGCCGGCGAGATTTGCGGGATGCCGGCGTTGGCGTAGATTTTCGAGGCCGGCACGGTGGTGCCGGAATTGAGGTGGCCGACCACGGCGGCGACCCTGGCGTCGACCAGCTTCTGGGCGACGGCCGCGCCGGTCTTCGGATCGGCGCCGTCGTCTTCCGGCTGCAAGACCCATTGCACCTTGTTGCCGCCAAGGGTGATGCCCTTGGCATTGAGTTCGTCGATCGCCATGCGGGCGCCGTTTTCGATGTCCTTGCCCTGGTGGGCGCCGGTGCCGGAGAGCGGCGAGGCGGTGCCGATTTTCACTTGCTGGACTGTGCCCTGTGTTTCAGCGTGGGCAGGCGCCACGGCAAGTGCGAGCAGGGAGGCTGCGGTAATGACCGAGAGATGCATGGCGAGTTTTCCGTGGACGGTGCGCTCGATTGTACTGCCGAGCAGCTTGATGCTCGAAAGTCAATCGTACGCACCGCCCCACGGATTACATCACTTCCTGACCGTGCTGACGGTGTTCGCCGGCGCAACGCGCGTCGGCTGGGCCGCGGCGGCAGCGGCCTGCTGCTGCTGTGCCTGCCTCTCCTTCTTCTTGGCCGAATGGTGGCCGATGGCGCATCCGACCGCCGCCCCCAGCACACTATGCTTACCGGCAACGTGACCGACGACGCCACCCGCGACGGCCCCTTTGACACAGCCGGCATTGGCCGAACCGGCAGCCAGCAACAGTGCGGTCGATACCACGGCAAATTTCGATTTCATGTTCATGACTGCTCTCCTCGTGTAAGTTGGTGCAAGCCACACTAACCGTTTCATCGGCCCGGAACAGTTCGTCCACACACTTAGTAAAAAAAACGCCGACCCTCGGGCCGGCGTTGTTGATCATCGCAATTCAGGCAATCACGCCGCCTGCTCCAGCGTCGGATAGTCGGTGTAGCCCGCCTCGCCCGGCACATAGAAGGTCTGCGGATTCGGCGTATTCAGCGGCGCATTCAGTTTCAGGCGCTGCACCAGGTCGGGATTGGCGATATAGGCGCGTCCGAAGGCCACCGCATCGGCGCGGCCGGTTTCCACCGCATCGATCGCCATGGCGCGGTCGTAGCCGTTGTTCGCGATATACGTGCCCTTGAAGGCCCGGCGCGCCCAGGCGAAATCGAAGCCGGGCACATCGCGCGGGCCACCGGTGGCGCCTTCGACGAAGTGGATGAAGGCGATGCCGCGCTTGTCCAGCTCTTCGACCAGATAGCCGAACACGGCTTGCGGGTCGCTGTCGGCCAGGTCGTTCGCCGGCGTCACGGGAGACAGGCGGATGCCGACACGGCCGGCGCCGATTTCGGCCACGACCGCATCGACCACTTCGAGGGCGAAGCGGGCGCGGTTCTCGATCGAGCCGCCATATTCGTCGGTGCGCTTGTTGGCGCCGTCGCGCAGGAACTGGTCGATCAGGTAACCGTTGGCGCCGTGCAGTTCGATGCCGTCGAAACCGGCGCGGATGGCGTTGGCGGCGCCGCGCCGGTATTCGGCGACGATTTCCTTGATTTCTTCAACCGCCAGGGCGCGCGGCTGCGGCGCATCGACCTTGCCGGCGTGGGTGTAAGCGGTCACTTTCGGGGCCACGGCCGAGGGGGCGATCGGCTGCACGCCGCCAGTCAGGTTCGGGTGGGTCACGCGGCCGACGTGCCAGATCTGGGCGACGATCTTCGAGCCGGCGTCGTGCACGGCCTGGGTGATCGGCTTCCAGCCTTCGACCTGGGCGTCGGAATAGATGCCGGGCGTGGCCATATAGCCCTTGCCGACCGGCGAGACTTGCGTGCCTTCGCTGATGATCAGGCCGGCATTGCTGCGCTGGCGGTAGTACTCGATGTTCATCGGGCTGCCCGGCACGTCGCCGGCGGCCTCGTCGGCGCGGCTGCGGGTCAGCGGCGCCATCACGACACGGTTGGCAACCTCGATGTCGCCGATACGGGTGGGCTGAAAGAGCTTGTTGGTCATGGGCTATCCTGTTCTGAAGAGATGGGAAGGTTTGGGCCGCCGGTCGCTGAACTATCGAAGAGCCATCGCCGGCGGCCACGACAGGAACCACTATAAGTATTCCTGGCGTACGTGGGTAGACCGCACGAATGATATGATTTATTCCCGACAGGACTGAATGGATGTCATATGGACCGGCTGCGCTTGATGGAAACCTTTGTCCGGGTCGTCGAGACCGGCAACTTCTCGGCCGTTGCGCGCGAGGAGCGCACGACCCAGTCCGCGGTCAGCAAGCAGGTGCAGGCACTGGAAACGATGCTCGGCGCCAAGCTGCTGGTGCGCTCGACGCGCAGCCATGCACTGACCGAAGCGGGCAAGCGTTATTACGAACGCTGCCGCCAGGTGCTCGACACGCTGGAAGAAGCGCGGGTCGAGGTCCAGCGCACCGAGAACGAGATTTCGGGCGTGCTGCGCGTGGCCGCGCCGGTCTCCTTCGGCCGCCTGCACATCGTGCCGCGCCTGAAGGCGTTTTTCGAACGCTACCCGCGCCTGAAAATCGACCTCCAGCTGGACGACAGTTTCGTCGATCTGGTCGTGGGCGGGATCGACCTCGCCTTCCGCGTGGGCGAACTCAAGGACAGCCGCCTGATCGCGCGCCGCATCGGCACCGCGCACCGGGCCGTGCTCGCCTCCCCCGGCTACCTGGCGCGCCACGGCGAGCCGCAGCATCCGGACGAGCTGCGCGATCACCAGTGCATCGTTTACACGGGCCTGGCCAACCTGAGCGAATGGCATTTCCAGGACGACGACGGCGGCCAGCACACGGTGCGCATCAACGGCAACCTGCAGTCGAACAGTTCGGAGGCGATCCGCCAGGCCATCATCGAGGGCCTCGGCATCTGCTACACGCCGCAATGGGTGTATGGCGACGACATCCGCGCCGGGCGCGTGAAACCGATCCTGACGCGCTACCGGGCGCCGCCGCTACCGCTGAACGTCGTGTTCCAGCCGGCGCGCCGGCCCTCGATCAAGATCAGCCATTTCGTCTCCTTTTTCGCCGAGGAATTCGCGCGCGACCCGGATATTTCGCCGATGCTGGCGGCGGACGGGGCGCCGCACGATGCGTTCGGGACGCTGGGCGCCAGCTATGCCGCGCCCGGCCTCGCAGCACGGTGAGAAAGCGAGCATTTTCACGTACGAAAAAAGAATACCCTATTGTGTTTCATTGACTGAATAAGGGGAAACCATGGCGATGCTCAGGTTTGCGATTGTGATGGTGTTGGCGCTGGTGTGCCGAAACGGTGTGGCTCAAGAAGAATTTCCCTTCAAGGCCCTGGTTTTTCAAGGAGCGAGCGCCTTTCGTCCGGGTGAAAGTGTCGAATACTTTCTGGTCAAACGCGGATTTCTGCGAGGCGTGAGCCCGGATGAGGAAGCCGCCATGATCGCCCGCTGGACCAGGGAGCACCCGAATGCCAGGCTGGTCCCGGTGTCCGTCCTTGGCGAACGCTCCCCTCTCCCCATGGTCTATGCCTGGCCGGTCGACGGCGACGACAATCTCAATCTCCTGTTGGTCAGGCAAGGGGTCTACCCTGCCCTGGTGATGCTCGATACGCCGGAGTTCGAGCAGCTGTTGGAGCGCTCGAAACACACACGGTATGCCAAACGGCTCGCGGCACAAGAACGCGCGGGCAATCCGACAGGGATTTTATCGCGGCGCCTGGTTTCCGCACCGCGTTACGACGATTTTATGAAGAAATTGGTAGCCGCCGAAACAGCCGCTCAAGCCGACATGATTGGCATCTGGTCGGATCGATTCAAACCTGTGCGTGACAAAATGGGGCTTACCCCACTTGCGACGCTGGGGCTGACGGAGTAAGGCTGGGGTCAGGTCTGACATTCGGACACAAGCTCAACAATACTTTCCGAACGGCGCTGTCGTAGTTGTTGTCGATAAAAAAACCTCACGAAGCGATAGCAGAGGCCGTGTCCGAATGTCAGACCTGACCCCAGCAGTTTTGAATTGTTAGCAATCGCAACCGGTAAAGCGCGGGCCGCGTCACGCGGGTATGCTGTGGTCGGACCTACTTCCTGCCACGCCGCCCCATGCCGCCGCTCCTCCGATCAAGCTTCACGCCCTTCCTCGCCGCTGCCGTCCTGCTGCTCGCCGGCGGCGCCCAGGCGCAAAACGACAGCCGCCTCGTCGCGCTAATCAATGCCGAGCGCGCCGCGCCGGGTGCCTGCAACGGCGAGCGCGCCGCGCCGGCGCCCGGCCTGAAAAGCAGTGCGGCGCTGGGCCGGGTGCGCATCGGCGCCGGCACCTTCCCCGAGTCCGCGCTCGAGCGCGCCGGCTACGACGCGGCCCAGGTCGAGGTGATTTATACGCGCGGCCCGCAGGATGCGGCCGGCGTCATGGAAACCATCCGCCAGCCCTACTGCCGCGTGCTGCTGAACGCCGCCTACAGCGACATCGGCGCTTCGCGCCAGGGGGACGAATGGACGATCGTGCTGGCCCGGCCGCTGCTGCCGATCACGCTGCCCGAGCAAGGCGTGGTCGGACGCGAGATCCTGGCGGCGGTAAATGCCGCGCGCGCGGTGCCGCGCAGCTGCGGCGAGCGTGATTTCGGCGCCGCCGCGCCGCTGGTGTGGGACGATGCGCTCGGGTCGGCGGCGCTGGCGCACAGCCGCGACATGGCGGCGAACCGCCATTTCGCGCACCAGGGATCGGACGGCAGCGAAGTGGCGATGCGGGCCACCCGTGCCGGCTACAGCTGGAAACTCATCGGCGAGAACATCGCGGCGGGACAGCCGAGCGCGCGCGAAGCGGTGGCCGGCTGGATCGACAGTCCCGGCCACTGCGCCAACCTGATGAACCCCGCGTTCACCGGAATGGGCGCGGGGTATGCGATCAGCCGGGCGAAGTTGCCCGGCTTTGTCTACTGGACCCAGGTGTTTGGGGCCCGGCGATGAACCGTGCGCCTTACCAGAAGATCACGCGCTCTTCCGGCTTCAGGTACATCTTGTCGCCCGCCTTCACGCCATAGGCTTCGTAGAAGCCCGGGTGGTTGCGCATGCTGCCGTTGACGCGGAATTCCGATGGCGAATGCGGATTCGATTTCACTTGCGAGACCAGGGCCGCGTCGCGCGCCTTGCCGCGCCGGGCCTGGGCCAGGCCCATGAACAGGCGCTGCTCGGCGGTGTAGCCGTCGATCACGGGCGCCGGTTTGCCGTTCAGCGAGATCTTGTAGGCGCGGCTGGCCATGATGGCGCCGGCGTTGTCGGCGATGTTCTCGCCCAGGGTCAGTTCGCCGTTGAGCGTGTAGCCCGGCAGCGGGCTGTAGGCGCCGTACTGGGCCACCAGCATCTTGCCGCGCGCGGCGAATTTGTCGGCGTCTTCTTTCGTCCACCAGTTGCGCAGGTTGCCGTCGCCGTCGAACTGCGAGCCCTTGTCGTCGAAGGCGTGGCTGATCTCGTGGCCGATCGAGATGCCGACCGCGCCGTAGTTGATCGCCGGCTCGGCGTTCGCGTCGTAGAGCGGATACTGCAGGCGCGCGGCCGGGAACACGACTTCGTTCAGGCTCGGGCTGTAATACGCGTTCACGGTCTGCGGCGACATGCTCCAGGCGGCGCGGTCCACCGGTTTACCCAGTTTATTGAGGGCGAACTGGTGGCTGAATTCGCGCGAACGCATCACGTTGCCGACCAGGTCGTTGCGGGCGATTTTCAGCGAGGAGTAATCGCGCCACTTGTCCGGATAGCCGATCTTCGCCTTCATCTTCGACAGCTTCAATTGCGCCTGCTTCTTGGTTGCGGGCGTCATCCAGTCGAGCGTCTCGATGCCTTCGCGGAAGGCGATGATGAAGTTTTTCACCATCGTTTCGACCTGCTGCTTGCGCTCGGCCGGGAAGTGCTGCTCGACATAGGCCTGGCCGACCACTTCGCTCAGGTCGCGGTTCACTTGCGCGATCGCGCGCTTTTCGATGGTGCGGTTTTCCTTGGTGCCGGCCAGCACGGCGCCGCGGAAGGCGAAGCTCTCGTCGACGAAATTCTGCGACAGGTGAGGCGCGTAGGCGCTCAGCAGGTGGAATGCGAAGTACGAACGCCACACCTCGACCGGCGTCGCGTCGATGATCTTATCCAGCCCGGCGACATAGCTCGGCTGGCTGACATTGATCGTCTTGATCTTGCCCGCGACACCGACACCCTTCATCCAGGCGCTCCAGTCGACGCCGGGCGCCAGTTTCTGGAGTTCGGCGAAGCGCATCATGTTGTAGCCCTTGACCGGGTCGCGGTTCTCGACGGCGCTCCACTGCACGCGCGCGATCCCGGTTTCCAGCGCGACGATGGCGGCCGCTTCCTGCGCGGCGTCGGCGTGGCCGGCCAGCGCCAGCATCTTCTCGATATGGCCCTGGTATTTGGTGCGGATGTCCTTCAGGCGCGCTTCGTCCTGCAGGTAGTAGTCGCGGTTCGGCAGGCCCAGGCCCGACTGGCTGATGTCGACGATCATGCGGGTCGAGTCCTTCTCGTCCTGGTGCACCGATATGGCGACCGGCGCGCCAACGTCGATGCGCGAGAAGTGCGCCGCCAGCGCGGCGATGGCGCGCTTGTCCTTCAGGGCCGCCACGCGCGCCAGTTCCGCTTTCAGGGGCGCGAGTCCGAGTTCGTTGCGGCGCGCCTCGTCGACGTAGCTGGCGTAGTAGTCGCCCATCTTCTGCGCCGAGGAACCGGCGCGCGCGGTTTTATCCAGCGCGGCTTGTTCGATGATGGTGCGCACCTGGCCCTCGACCTTGTCGGAGGCGACGTTGAAGGCGCCCCAGCTCGAACGGTCCGACGGGATCTCGACATCCCTGAGCCACTTTCCCTGGCTGTGGCGGAAGAAGTCGTCCTGTGCACGCACGCCGGCGTCGATCGCGCCGACATCGACGCCCGAGACCGCGCCGGAGGCGACGGCCGCCGCCTTCGGATGGTCGTCAGTTGCTCCGGCGTGGGAGGCGACGGCGAACAGCCCGGCGATCAGGGTGCTGCACAGGGTACGCTTCATGTTTGCTCCATGTTTCAATGTTGTAGTCGCGCGATCCTAATGGAAAAGCCGGACAGTGCAAAGCAGTGCGGATTGCCATCGCACAGGCCTGTCGTTTTCGCACAAGGCCTGTCAATACAGGCGCTATCAAAAAAAACGCCACCCGAAGGTGGCGTCTTGTCGTGTGCGGGAGTCGATCAGCGCAGGTTGATGGCGTACAGGTTGCCGGCTGGCGAGGCGATATACAGCACACCGCGTTCCGAGAGCGCCAGCTCGCCGCCGAACGGGTAAGTCCACACCACTTGATGGGTGGCGCGGTCGACGGCGACGGTCGCGGACGACGAACTGACGAACACGAGGTTCGCGCTGACGATCATGCGCGGGTTCATCGAACTGGCCGAGCCCGGGAACAGCCAGCCGGTCTTCCATTCCAGCACGCCAGTGGCTGCCGAGCGTGCTTCGAGGGCCACGCCGCTGTCCGCCAACGAGTACACGGTACCGTTCACCAGTGCATGTTGCCCCCTCGCATTGCCGGCGGCCGTCCACGCGAGCGCATGCGACTGCAGATTGATGCCGACCAGATTGAAGCCGATTTTAGCGACGGCCAGGTTATCGCCCACGACCAGCGCCTTCGGTTCACCGCTGGTGCCGCCGATGGCAGGGTCCTGGACACTGAACAGCGTGCTGCCGTTGTCGGTATCGATGGCGACCATGCTGTCGTACTGGACCGTATAGGCGACATGGCCGCCAATCGCCGGCGTCCAGCCGCCCGTGGCAAACCGGATCGCTGTCCGCCATGCGATCAGGCCGGTCGCTGCATTGAATTTTTCCAGTCCTGCCGAGTTGCCCATATAGACGCTGTCACCAATCACCGCCGGAGACTGCTGCAGCTCGCTTGCCGGATTGATCAGTGTCTTGCGAAGCACCTGGCCGGTGGCCTGGTCGTACTCCCACAAGAAAGAGCCGCCCGCGCCGGTCGCACGCACGAACACCTTGCCGTTGCCGGTGGCCAGCGGATTCGGTGCCGGCGTGGCGCCGAGATCGTAGCGCCACAGTTCCTCGCCGGTCGATTCGCTGATGGCTGACAACTCCCACTTGTTGGCGCTGCTGCGGATGAAGAACACCCGGCCGTTCTCGACCACCGGGGCGCGTGTCGTCGTGCCTGCGTTGGCCGGCTTGTTCCAGCGCCGGCTGAACATGGCCGGGTCGAAGCTGGCCGGGACATAGGGGTTCTGCGCGACCGTGCCGTTGTAGGTGCTCCATGGCGAGAGCGATGCCATCGTACTCAGTGCGCTCAGGTTGGTGGCAGGCTTCACGGTCACTTTCATCGGCAAGCGCCACGGCGAGCCGTTCACCGGAGAGCGGCAGGTCACCGGATCGTCATAGCAGACGCGGACCTCGAGCGAGCTGCTGTGCTCGCCCACGCCCAGCGTCGACGTGGTGATCAGGTCGGCGGCGAACTGTCCGCTCGCGAACTCGCGCATCGTGACGGGCGCGGCCAGCAGGCCAGTGTTATCGAAGACAGCGACCCGGACTGGTTGCGCAAACGGCGTGACGGCCGTCGCGCCCATCGAAAACGATAGCGGCTCGCCCTGGTAAGCCACCAGGTCGATTGCCGCAGGCGTCAGCTTCAGCCGCTCCTGTGCCTGCGCGGCGGTGGCAACGGTCAGCGTCAGCGGAATCTTCCAGGGAGAACCTGGCAAGGGCGTGCGGCAGACAAGCGGATCGTCCTCGCACAGACGTAGCTCCAGCTCGGTTGCGTAGGCGCCGGCGGCTGCCGCCTTGGTGTGCAGGTCAACCGCGTACTGCAATTCGGAAACCTTGGTCAGGGACATCTCGGTGGTGACCACGCCCTTGCTGTCGACGACCGCCACGTTGAAGGGCTTGTCGAAGCTGCGGCTCGCGGTGGCATAGACCTTGAAGCCGACACTCTCGCCCTCGTAGGATTTGAGCGCCAACACGCCCGGCGTCAGCGTGAGCCAGCTTCCGTCTGTATTACCCGTCGTCGGGCCGCCCGGCCCCGGCGTCCCACCGATCGGACCGCTTCCCCCACTGCCGCCACTGCCGCCACCGCCGCCGCAACCAGCCGCGAGCGCAGCGACCAACAGCCCGGCGATTGCCGATTTTCCGAAACCCATTCTCTCCGCCTGTCATTATTATTAAAAATTAGAAACAAAATTATAACGAAGAAGTTTCCTTTTATACACAATAATTCCCACCTTGAGGTGCGGACGCGACAGGGCGACCGCCACGCGCGCTAGTCCTCGAACCTGCGCTCTTCAATGCCCTAACAAGCGGCTGTACGGGGCGTGGCTGGGGTGCGTCGGGGTAGCGAACCCCGGTGCTATACTCGATTCACGCGGCGATCGAATGCAGATGAAGCACGTCACGCTGACCTGGTCGCGCGTCGATTGGTCGATGTTTGTGCCGGCGTTCGCGCCGGCGCGCAGTGCCCAGGACGGGCATGCGCGGGCATCGGCGAATCCCGACAGGCCTTATCTGTATGCGATCGCCAGTCTTTCTCATTCACGCTTCATTATTGACAGGGGGTAGCATGCCAACAACCTGGATTATCACGGCCAACGCGGGCCGCGCACGGTTCTTCTCCGAGGACGGTCCAGCAGAACCACTGCAAGAACTGGACGACATGGTCAACAACGGCGCACGCCTGCGCGACCAGGATATCAACACCGACCGCATCGGTAACCTGGCAGCGGGCAAGAGCGGCCACGCCATCGGCGGCGCGCAGGGAGGCGGGGCGCATCACAATGCCAACGCCGGTGCGCCCAACAGCGGGTACGAGCCGAACCAGACGCCGGCCGAGCACGAGACCGAGCTGTTTGCGAAGGACCTCTCGCAATACCTGCTCAAGGCCCAGCAGGAAGGCCGTTACCAGAGCCTCGTCCTGTCGGCGTCGCCGCAGTTCCTCGGCACCCTGCGCAACAACCTCGACGCCCACGTCAAGGCCGTGATCAAGCAGGAATTCAACAAGGACTACACCCAGGTTCCCGTCCATCAGCTGCGCGAACAGCTGCAGGCGGCCCAGGCCAAATCGGCGCAATAACACGCGCCGCAAGCCATGACGCCAACCCGCACCGGTTGGCGTTTTTTTTGTCTGACGAAGGAGATGGGGAATGAACAAGCGATTGACGCCCGCCCTGATCAAGGGAACGCTGCTGGCCTCCGTGGTGCTGGTCGGCATGAAGGCCTGGGCCGCCAGCAATGAAGCCAATCCGCGCAGCGACCTGGCGACGATCCCCTCGCTCGACCTGCCGCGCTACCTCGGCGACTGGTACGAAATCGCGAAATTCCCGAACCGCTTCCAGCGCAAATGCATCGGCTTCACCAAAGCCACCTACACCGCCCTGCCGGACGGCCGGGTGCAGGTCGAGAACCGCTGCCGCCTGGCCGACGGCAGCACCGACGTCGCCATCGGCGTCGCGCGCCAGGTCGGCCCCGCCAATTCGCCGCGCCTGAAAGTACGCTTCGCGCCGGCCCTGCTCTCGTTCATCCCGATGGTCTGGGGCGATTACTGGATCATCGACCTCGACAGGGATTACGGCCTGGCGGCGGTGAGCGAACCGGGCCGCGACTACCTGTGGATCCTGTCGCGCACGCCGACCGTCAGCAAACCGGCCTACGACGCGCTGGTGGCGCGCCTGTCGGGCCAGGGCCTGGATGTGCGCAAGCTGGTGCGTACGCAACAAGAATAAGCAGGCACTATCACCGTGCGTGTTAACCCGAAAACAAGTATTCACCGCACACATATCGGCAATCGGGAATGTGAATTGGGCATTCCGGCGGCGGGCGGCGAGAATGTCCGCCCAGCCTCTTCACCTGCCGAGCCGTTAACCGCATGAGCCACCAGACCGCCAGCGCGCCATGATCGTCCGCGACCGCCCGAACGGCCTGCGCCTGTTCCTGACCATGCGCGGCTCGGTGCTGCCGAGCATCTGGAAGAGCGTGGCGATCACCACGCTGCTCGCGATCATCGTCACCTTGACCCATGGCCAGCTGTGGAACCACAAGATCAAGCTCACCATCATCCCGTTCACGCTGATGGGCTTGCCGCTGGCGATTTTCCTCGGCTTTCGCAACAACTCCGCCTACGACCGCTATTGGGAAGGCCGCAAGCTCTGGGGCGAACTGGTGCTGCGCAGCCGGAATTTCGCGCGCCAGTGCCTGAGCCTGATCGATGACGGCGGCGATGGCGGCCTGGGCACGCCGGACGCCGCTGTGCTGCGCCAGCGCATGATCCGGCGCGCCATCGCCTATGCGCATGCCCTGCGCCATCTGCTGCGCCGCAGCGACCCGGCCGACGACGTCGCGCCGCACCTGGCGCCGGCCGAATGGGCGGCCGTGCGCGCCCGCCCCAACCTGGCGCAAGCCCTGATGCTGGAAATGGGAGAAGACCTCGCGCGCTGCCGCCGCGCCGGCATGCTCGACAGCGTGCGCGCCGCGTCGCTCGACGCGACGCTCTCGGCCATGGTCGCCACCGCCGCCTCCTGCGAGCGCATCAAGAATACGCCGGTGCCGTTTTCGTACACGCTGCTGCTGCACCGCACCGCCTACATGTACTGCTTCATGCTGCCCTTCGGCCTGGTCGATTCGATCGGCTACCTGACCCCGCTGGTGGTGGCGATCGTCGCCTACACCTTCTATGGGCTCGATGCGCTGGGCGACGAGATCGAGGAACCGTTCGGCCTGTCGCCGAACGACCTGCCGCTCGACGCCATCTGCCGCGCCATCGAGATCGACATGCGCGATGCGCTGGGCGACGCCGAGCTGCCGCCGCCGCTGTTGCCGGTCAATTACCAGCTGCGCTGACGCCTGCGCGCGCCGGCGGTATACTTTGTCTTTCTCTTCTGCGTCTTCCCCATGAGCTCCCTGCCGCCCTGCCCCACCTGCCACTCCACTTACACCTACGAGGATGGCGCCAACCTGGTCTGTCCCGAATGCGGCCACGAATGGTCGGCGCAAGGCGCCGGCCTTGATCCCGCGCGCGTCTACCGCGATGCCTCGGGCACCATCCTGCAGGACGGCGACACCGTCACCGTCATCAAGGACTTGAAACCGAAAGGCTCGGGCGGCGTCATCAAACAAGGCACGAAGGTCAAGAACATCCGCCTGGTCGACAGCGACCACGATATCGACTGCAAGATCGAGGGCTTTGGTGCGATGAGTCTCAAAACGGAATTCGTGCGCAAGGTATAAGGCGGCAAGCCGCGCCTCGCATGAACGACAACACCAGCCCGCGGGCTGGTGTTTTTTTGATGCGCTTGGAGAAAATTAACGGCCGCTGGTGCCGGTCGTGGTGGTGCCGGTGCCGGTGCCGGAATTATTGGTCGTGCCGGTCGTGCCGGTCGTGCCCGTAGTGCCGGTCGTGCCAGTAGTGCCCGATGTACCGCTCATGCCCGATGTGCCGGTGGTGCCTGTGGTGCCGCTGGTGCCTGTGGTGCCCGTGGTGCCGCCGGTGCCGGTGCCGGTGCCCATCGAACCGCTGGCGCCACTGGCGCCGCTGCCCATCGTACCGGTGGTGCCCATCGAGCCGGTGGTGCCGCTCTCCATCGAACCACTTGTGCCCGAGGTGCCCGAGGTGCCGCTGGTGGTGCTGCTGCTGCTGCTATCCATCGTCCCGCTGCTGGTATGCGATTTGGACTTGTGTTTCTTCTGCTTCTTGCTGGCGTTGCCAGAGGTGTGATCGGCAGTGTGCGCACTGGTCGCCTGGGGGGCGCTCTGGTCGGTGCTGCTGGTCTGGGCATTGACGTTGAACGAGACCGCCATTGCCGCGGCAGCCGATGCGCCCAACAGGGCTTTTAACAGTTTATGCATTCTCATGTTCATCTCCTAATGTTTGGGGGCTTAACAAACCTCAACAATATCAATGACATAATTGAGGTGGCCGAGTGTAGAGATGTCATGCAGGGAGCAGCGCACGTTAGCCTGCCGGAAAGATATCCGACACACTTCAAGGGGTGCCGGCGCCCCACCCGGCCGCCCGCGCCGACAGCGTGCCGAGCTCGGTGTACAGGCTGAGCACATTGGCCTTGTCGTCGGGGTAGACGCGGTTCGACAGCAAGACATAAAAGCTGCCCGAAGCGGGGTCGATCCACAGCACGCAGCCGGTGAATCCCGTATGGCCGTAGCTGCCCAGCGGGAACAGGCTGCCGCGCGGACGCTGGGCAAACGGTGAATCGATGTCCATGCCGAGCCCGCGCAGGGCCGCGATGCCGGGCGGGCTCTGCACGGTCGTGAGCAGGCGCACGCTTTCCGGCGACAGCACCCGCACGCCGTCGAGCGTGCCGCCGCCGAGCAGCATGCGGGCGAAGCGGGCGACGTCGCCAACGGTGCTGAAGACCCCGGCCGAGCCCGCCACGCCGCCAATCCGGCGCACGGTCGGATCATGCACCACGCCTTGCAGCAGCGCGCCGCCGACGACGTCGCTGTGCAGCAGCGGCTCGAGCGTGTCGAGGGGCGCCTTGTGGGTCGGTGCGATCGCGGCAACCTGGACGCGTCGCAGCGGCAGGTAGCCGGTCTGGGTCATGCGCAGCGGCCCGAACAGGCGCTCTCTGGCAAAAACGTCGAGTTCCATGCCGGACAATTTGCGCACCAGTTGGCCGAGCAAAATGTAATTGATGTCCGAATAGCGGAAGAAGCTTCCTGGCGGATGGGTCACCGTTTGCCCGCAGGCCATGGCGTGCGCCGCCGCATCGCCATGCCAGGCCGGTTTCGCGGGCAACCCTGCCGCCAGGCCCGAGGTATGGGTCAGCAGGTGGCGGATCGTGATCGCCTCCTTGCCGCCGCCGGCGCAGTCCGGAAAATAATCGACCAGCTTCGCGTCCAGGTCGAGCTTGCCGTCCTCGAACAGCAGCAGCACCGAGGGCGCCGTCGCCAGCACTTTCGAGAGCGAGGCGGCGTCGAACACGGTGGCGCTGGTTACCTGCTGCGCCTCGGCGTCGTAGCTGAGGCGGCCGTAGGCGCGCTCGTGGACGGCGCCGCCGCGTTCCAGGTGAAACACCGCCCCCGGCAGGCGCCGGGCGGCGATGGCGTCCATCATGGCGGCGTCGATGCGCGCGAACTGGGTGCGGTCGAGCCGGGGGGATTTGTCCGCCGGCGGCGGCAGTTGGGCGCAGCCGGCGGCGAGTACGGCCAGGCAGGCGGCGGCGCGGCGGAAGGAGGTCAGTCGCATGGAAACCCTGGACAAAAGGAGGTGGCGCGCGCCCGGCGGGCACAGCAGGGAGCCATGATAGGCAGCGCGTTTGTGCCGGTCAATCTTTACGCCGACGCCCCGCCGCGCGCCCGAATCGTGGCGCGCCCAGCGTGGAAAAATCCTTCGGCGTATCATGGAACGCATGATTCCATTCTCCATACTCGACCTCTCGCCCATCGCCGAAGGCAGCGATGCACGCGCTTCTTTCCAACGCTCCCTCGACCTCGCCCAGCATGGCGAACGCTGGGGTTTCAACCGTTTCTGGCTGGCCGAACACCACGGCATGCCCGGCATCGCCAGCGCCGCGACCTCGGTGCTGATGGGCTATGTTGCGGCCGGCACCTCGACCATTCGCGTCGGCGCCGGCGGCATCATGCTGCCGAATCACTCCCCGCTCGTCATTGCCGAGCAGTTCGGCACGCTCGAATCGCTGTTCCCTGGCCGCATCGACCTGGGCCTGGGCCGCGCGCCCGGTTCCGACCAGATCACCGCGCGCGCCTTGCGCCGCAACCTGGCGTCGGATGCCGACGAATTTCCGCAGGACGTACTGGAATTGCAGGATTATTTCGCCGATTCGCCGCGGCGCCAGGTGCGCGCGGTGCCCGGCGCCGGCCTGAACGTGCCGCTGTGGATCCTCGGTTCGAGCCTGTTCGGCGCCCAGCTGGCGGCCCACCTCGGCTTGCCATATGCGTTCGCGTCGCACTTCGCGCCCCAGATGATGATGCAGGCAATCGAACTGTACCGCGCCAATTTCAAGCCGTCGGCGCAATTGGACAAGCCGCACGTCATGCTCGGCTTTAATGTCTTCGCAGCCGATACCGATGACGAGGCGCATTTCCGTGCGACCTCGATGCAGCAGGCGTTCGTGAATTTGCGCAGCGGCCGTCCGACGCGCCTGCAGCCGCCGCTGCGCGGCTATCTGGAGGCGCTCGGACCGCAGGAACGGGGGATGCTCGATGCAGTGCTGTCGTGCTCGGCGATCGGTTCGCCGGCGACGGTGGCGGCGCAATTGAAGGCCTTCATCGCGCACACCCGTGCCGACGAGTTGATGATCACGTCGCAGATTTTCGATCACGCCGCGCGCCTGCGCTCGTACGAGATCACGGCGCAGGTGCGCGAAGCGGCGTAACGGCGATTACGCCTCGCCCGTCCTCGCCTGTAGCGCATCGATCAACTCCGCCGTCGTGCGCACCCGTCCCATCACCTTGAACGTGTTCGTGCACGCGAAGGTATGCGCCTCGGCGGTGATGCCGCTCATCGCGTCCTCGGCGAACACCAGCGCATACCCCAGGTCGTAGGCGGCGCGCGCCGTCGACTCGACGCCAAAATTCGTGACGATGCCGCCCAGCATCAGCGTCTTGATGTGGCGCCGCCGCAGCAGCTGGTCGAGCTCGGTGCCATAAAAGGCGCCCCACTGGCGTTTGACGATCACGATATCGCTCGCTTCCACGCCGGCCTCGGGCGCCAGATGCGAGGCATCCGGCGGCGGCGCCGGTGCGCCCGGCGCACGCAGGGGCGCGTCCGCGGGCGGCGATTGCAACTCGTTCATCAGCACCCGCACGAAAATCACCATGCCGCCGCGCAAGCGCATTTCCTGCGCCAACAACACGCAGTTGCCGAGCACCGCCTGGGCCGGATAGGGCGCCAGCTCGCGCGCCATATTGCCGTTTTGCAGGTCAACCAGCACCAGGGCCGTACTGGCCAGATCGATCGAACCATCGTCCATGTTCTGCCTCCTTGCAGCGAGTATCGGCGAAAGAGAGCGGCCGCGGCGCACGGCCGCCGGTCATGACTTGTCCGGCACGATGCGCAGGATGCGCCCCTCGTCCTCGTCGGTCAGCACATATAAGTGGCCGTCCGGTCCCTGGCGCACGTCGCGCACGCGCTTGCCGATGTTCAACCGCTCCTGGCGCACCACCTTGCCGTCCTTGTCGAGTTCGATGCGCCTTACGTCCATGGCGGCCAGACCGCCGCTGAACAGGCTGCCGCGCCAGTGCGGGAAGGCGCTGCCCGTGTACAGCGCCAGGCCGGAGGGCGCCGGCGACGGCACCCAGGCCACCAGCGGGTCGGCCATGCCGGGCACGCTTGGCTTGCCGACCGGTTCGCGCGTGTTGTAGTCGGCGCCGAAGGTCTGGATCGGCCAGCCATAATTCTTGCCGCCCTCGATGCGGTTGATTTCGTCGCCGCCGCGCGGGCCGTGCTCGCTCGCATACACCCGTCCGCTGGCCGCATCCACCGTCAAACCCTGGACGTTGCGGTGGCCATACGACCAGATTTCCGGCAGCGCCCCCGCGCGCGCGGCGAGCGGGTTGCCGGGCGCGGGCTTGCCCTCGCTGGTCAGGCGCAGGATGGAACTGTTGTGGCTGCCCAGGTTTTGCGCCTGGTCGCGCGCCAGCATGTTGCCCACGCGCTGGGGCGGATTGCCGCCGTCGCCAATGCTCATCAACAGGGTGCCGTCCGCCATCCAGGCCAGGCGCGAACCGAAATGCTGGCCGCCGCTCTTCGACGGAGACGCGCTGAACAGGGTCTTGATGCCGGCCACTTTCTTGCCGTCGAAGCTGCCCTGCACCAGGATGGTCCGGTTCTCCGCGCTGTTGCCGTTGGCCATGGTCATGTAGACGCGCACCGTCGGGCCCTTGTCGGCCGGGTGGAGTGCGATGTCGAGCAAACCGCCCTGCCCACCCGTCATCAGGGTCGGTAAACCGTTGAGCGGCACCGTCTGCACCTTGCCGCCAGCGACCAGGTGCAGGCTTCCCGCCTTGCCGGTGACGAGCATGCGCCCGTCCGGCAGCCAGGCCATGCCCCAGGGCTGCGGCAAGGCCTCGGCGACGGTCTCGGCGCGCCACCCTTTTACCTCAGGCGGTGCGCCGCTTGCCTGGACTTGCGCCCATGCCGGCAGCGCCGCCCCGGCCGCATAAGCAAGGGTTACCGAAAACCATCGCCACTGTTGACTGAATTGCATGCAAACCTCCGCTAAAAGTTGTTAATTAACCGGCATCGTGTCGCAAAAACCGCGCATCCACTGCAAGAATAGCGAAATCGGAGTACACTCCTTGTTTGAACCTTGCGTAAGGATGATCAATGAACCAGCGACGCTCTTTCCTCAAAAGCTCTGTTGTGCTCGCATCCGCAATCGGCATGCCGGCGCTGGCGAAAGCCGCCCAGCCCGCACCAGCCGAACGCACCCTGCGCCTGTACAACACCCACACTGGTGAAAGCCTGCGTAGTGTTTTCTGGGCCGAAGGCCAGTTCATTCCCGATGCACTCAAAGATATCAACAAGCTGCTGCGCGACCACCGCAACGACAAGATCGCCGACATGGATCCGAAACTGATCCTGCTGCTCAACGACGTCAGCGACAAGTTCGGCGACAACCAGACCCTGCACATCATTTCGGGTTACCGCTCGCCCGAATCGAACGCCAAGCTGGCGGCGGCGTCCGACGGCGTGGCCAAGCACAGCATGCACATGGACGGCAAGGCGATCGACATCCGCATGCCCGGCAAGAACCTGGCCCAGCTGCACAAGGCGGCCATGTCCATGAAAGCCGGCGGCGTCGGCTACTATCCGGACTCGCAATTCGTCCACATGGACACCGGCCGCGTTCGCTACTGGTAAGCCGCATGCGCCCGCTCCTGCCCTCGCTCCTGCTCCTGCTTGCCGCCTCGGCGTTCAGCGCAACGGGGGCGGCGCAGGAGCCCGTGGCGAAAGTCAATGTTTCTACGACACGCGATCCGGTCGACAAATCCTACCGCAAGATGATCCAGGGCATGCAGCGCTTCGAGCGCGAACACGCCTTCGCCCCCAAAGCGCCGCTGCGCTTCCAGCTGCTGCCGCGTACGCCCGGCCTGAAAATGGACGGCATCACCCTGCGCGTGGCCGGCGACACGGTCTCGGTGCCGGTGCCCATCGCGCCCGATAACAGTTTCGTCCTGCCACGCAACGAGCAGGCCCTGCGCGAAGACGCGGCCGTGCTCGCCAACCGCAAGACCACCAGCATGACCTGGCGCGCGCTGATCCGCACCCCTGGCCTGGCGCCCGACACCCGTCGCCTCGGCGACCTGCGCCTCGAATGCCGGGTCGGCACCGAAGCCGGCCTGGTGTCGAACAATTCGCAGATGTTCGCCTGGCTGTCGAATGCGCTGCTGAGCGCCGACCAGGTCTGCAACAGCCCGCAAGGCAATTACCTGTTCTTCGCCGACCGCCCCCTGTTCGGCGTGCGCCTGCGCGCCGGGAACCGGGTCGAGGACCTCCCCTTCGCCATGCTGTATGCCGGCGGCGAACAAACGCCGGACATGCTGCGTTTCTGCGACTGCCAGGTACTGCTCGACCGTACCTATTACGTGCCGCTGTGGGACAAGGCCTGGCCCGACGACACCATCGTCGAGTTCGCGTACATGACCGATGCGGCGGCGCCGGCGCCAGCCCGGGAGGCCAGCCAATGAAGACCGCCGCCCTGTTCCTCTGCGCCGCCTTGCTGGCGGGCTGCGCGACCGGTCCGGCCACGCCCGGCGCCCAGGTCGCGACCGAACGGCTCGCCTCGATCGTGCCCGGCACGACGACCAGGGCCGAGCTGCTCGCTACGTTCGGCAAGACGAAAAGCGTCGTGTTCGACAGCGGCTACGAAACCTGGCTCTACCAGTCGCCCGCGGGCGGCGGCCGCTTTGCCGAATTCGTGGTGCTGATCGATCCGGCCGGCGTCGTCGCCAAGACACGCCTGCGCGCGCCAAACGCCCCCTGAGCACCGCCGCGCTGGCGTGCGCGGCCCGTTCAAGAACACTGGCAGAATCGATCCCGCAGACCTTCCGTTTGCTGTGGGAGCCCATCATGCTGGTCGATCGCGTGCGGATGTTCATCCTTGCCCTGCTGCTCATGCTCGCCGGTTGCAGCGGCGGCGGCGGCGATCCCGGCACGCCCGGCACCCCGCCGCCGCCGGTGGCCACGACCGGTTCGCTGCAAGTGGTCGTGAATGCCCTGCCGGCCGGCGTCAATCCCGCCCTGCGCGTCACCGGCCCCAACAATTTTGCGCAAGACCTCAGCGCTGCGCAGACCCTCGCCAGCCTCGCTCCCGGCAGTTACACCCTTGCCGCCGCCAGCGTCACCGCGGGCGGCGCCACCTATACGCCCACACCCGCCACCCAGACCGTCAGCGTCGCCGCGGGCGCCACCGCCACCGCGACCGTCGCCTATGCAAGCGCCGCGCTGACGCTGGCGCTGGCCGACATCGGCCCGGTGTTCGCCGACCCCACCTTCGTGACGGCCCCGCCCGGCGACGACCGCCTGTTCGTGCTCGAGCGGCGCGGCGTGATCCGCATCGTCAGGAACGGCACGGTGCTGACCCAGCCCTGGCTCGACATCAGCGCCAACGTGTTCACGGGCGGCGAAGGCGGCCTGCTGTCGATGGCCTTCGACCCCAACTTCGCCACGAACGGTTATTTCTATCTGTATTACACGGAACCCGGCCAGAACATCGTCGTCGCGCGCTACACGGCGGCGGCAGCGCCGAACGTGGCCGACCCGACCTCCAGCCTCACCATCCTGCGCGTCGCCCACCCCGGCTTCACCAACCACTTCGGCGGCTTGGTCGCGTTCGGGCCGGACGGCATGCTGTATGCGGGGCTGGGCGACGGCGGCGGCGCGGGCGACCCGTCCGGGAATGCGCAGAACCTCAATGTCCTGCTCGGCAAGATCGTGCGCGTCGACGTGCGCGCCGCCACTGCCGCCCAGCCCTACATGAGTCCCGCCGGCAATCCCTACCTGAACCAGGCCGGGCGCCGCCCCGAGATCTGGGCCGCGGGCCTGCGCAATCCCTGGCGTTTCGCCTTCGACCGCGAGCAGCTGTATATCGCCGACGTCGGCCAGGATGCACGCGAGGAAGTCAACCTGGCCGCCGTGAGCCAGGGCGGCCTGAACTATGGCTGGAACACGATGGAAGGCATGGCCTGCTACAACGCCGCCACCTGCGACCGCAGTGGGCTGACGCTTCCCGTGTTCGACTACGCGCATGGCGCCAACGACGTCAACGGCTGCTCGATCACGGGCGGGTATGTGTACCGGGGCACGGCCATCCCCGAACTGGCGGGCCGCTATTTCTATTCCGATTACTGCCGCGGCTTCATCAAAAGCTTCTTCGCCACCGAACCGGCCATTATCGAACAGCGCGACTGGAACCTGAACGGTGCCGGCCAGGTCGTCTCGTTCGGGCGCGACGGCGCCGGCGAACTGCTTGTGGTCAGCGCCGGCGGGCGCATTTTCAGGATCGTACGGGGCGGGTAAAATGGCGGCATGGCACGCTTAAACCTCCACTTCCCCGAAGACCAGTACTACTATTCCACGCCGCTGACGGTGCGCGTGACCGACATCAACGGCGGCAACCACCTCGGCAACGACTCGATGATCTCGATGATCTCGGAGGCGCGCGCCCGCTTCCTGTTCGAGTTCGGCCTGCCCGAAACTGCGCGCGACGGCACCGGCATCATCGTCACCGACCTCGCCACCACCTACCGCGCCGAAGCGCACGCGCGCGACCAGCTGCTGTTCGAAGTCGGCGTCATGGATTTCAACAAGTACGGCGGCGACATCACTTTCCGCATCACGCGTCCGAAGGACAAGGCCCTGGTTGCCATGGCCAAGTCCGGCTTCGTCTTCTTCAACTACAAGACCAGCCAGGTGGTCGCCATGTCCGACGAGTTCCGGAACAAATTCGACCGGGTGAACTGGATCGACTGAGCAGGCGGCTGCTATCGCTTAATCGGGTTTCGAATTGCGGACGATAAAGTCCGCAATCGCGCTGCCCACGCCCGGCGCCAGCGGCAGGGCCGGATCGGCATAGGTGGCGACATTCGCGCGCATGTCGGCGGAGGCGACGGATTTCAGCACGTGGTTCACGTCCGGCAGCAGCACCAGGCTCGCTTGCGGCGCCGCCTGCTTGAGGCGCTGGGCATCGGCTTCGCTCACCTGGAGGTCGCGTTGTCCCTGCAGCACGAGAACCGGCTTGCGGTAGCCGTTCAGGAGCTTGCCCGGGTCGTAGGAGAACGCACTCATCAAGAATCCCTGGATCTGCGGTCCGAACATGCCCTGCAGCGCCGGGTGCAACTCAGCCGTGTTCACCCGGCGTCCCTGCTCGAGCGAATCGATGCTTGCCATTGCCTGGCCCAAGATCGGCGCATTGGCGGGGTTTGCCTTGAATTGATCGCGCAACACGGCGCCCAGCGGCCGGCCGGCGGCCGCGATCAATACCTGCCCGCAAATGCCGGGCGCATCCTTCGCGGCGGCCATGGCCACCAGTCCGCCCTCGCTATGCCCGATCAGCCAGACGCAGGGTGCACCGGACCGCTGCCGAATGACGCCGGCCCAGGCACGCACGTCGGCGACATAGTCGTCGATCGTGACCGCATTCGGGTCCGGGATAGCTGCCGCGCTGGCGAACATGCCGCGCTTGTCGATGCGCACGGTCGCCACCCCGCGCGCCGCCAGGTCTTGCGCCAACAGCTTGTAGGTCGATGCCCTTACCCCGAGCGGATTGTTGCCATCGCTATCGGTCGGCCCGGAACCCGGGATGATCAGCGCCAGCGGCGCCGGCGCGGCGCCCGCGCTCAGCATGACGCCTTTCAGCGCGCCGGCCGGCCCCGGGGCTTCGACGGAGGTTTCCACAGGGGCCGCTGCGGCCGGCACCAACATGCATGCCGCCGACAGGACTGGAGCGATCAACACAAAGCGCTTGGATGGTTTCATCGATGTCGAGATTTATATTGTTTATTCCTAAACAAGTGTACGAGCAGTGTATTCTTTTGAGCAAGTAAAAAATAGTTGGAACTTTTCCGCGCGCTCGCCGGAATATGGTGAGAGACCACCATGACCATCACCCCGACCACGTCCGACACCGATTTATTGCGCCGCATGCGCGCCGGCGATGCCCAGGCCTTTGCAGCGCTGTACCGGCGCCACCAGGGTCCGCTTTACCGCTTCGCCCTGCTGCGCAGCGGCTCGGCCGACACGGCCGCCGACACCGTCCAGGAAGCCTTCATGGGCCTGCTGAGCGGGCGCCTCGCCTTCGACCCGCTGCGCGGCGCGCTGCCGCATTTCCTGTTCGGCGTCGCGCGCCTGTTGATCCTGAAGCAGGAGGCAGCGCGGCGGCGCGAGCCGCCCCTGCCGGAGCCCGACGAGGACGACAGCGAACTGGCCTGCGACGAGGCCTGTCCGCTGGCGCGCGTGCTGGCCATCGAGGCGGCCGAGGAAGTGCGGCGCGCCCTGTCGCGGCTGGCGCCGCATTACCGCGACGCGGTCATCCTGTACGAGCTGCACGATTTGTCCTATGGCGAGATCGCGACGATCTGCGCCATCGACATCGGCACCGTGCGTTCGCGCCTGGCGCGCGGACGCGTCGCGCTGGCGAAAGCCCTCCGCGCCCACGCCCTGGACACCCCCTGACATGGACACGATCATGCACCACGACGACACCCCGGACCTGGATCATCAGTTGGCACAACTGCGCAGCGGCATGGCCGGCATCGACACCCCGCACTGTGTGGAAAAAGAGCTGATGCAAGCCTTTGCCGCCCAGTTCGCACAGCGCCAGCCCTGGTACCGGCGTCTCGGCCTGCTCGAGTGGAGCGCGGCCGGCATCGGCGGCCTGGTCACGGTCGCGGTGCTCGGCTTGCTGCTGGTGTCGCCCCACCTGGCCAACCGCCTGCACGAGAGCAATGCGTTGGTGCGGATCGACAATGGCGGCGCCTTCATCGCCCTCGATTCCTTCGAGCGCATCGACGCCGAGCCCGCCCCGCGCCTGGTCGAGACCGAGGTGCCGCGCACCATGCTCGCCGCGCTCGGCCTGCCGGTCACGCCCGAAAACGCCGGCGATGCCGTACGCGCCGAAATGCTGGTGGGCGCCGGCGGCGAGCCGCTCGCGCTGCGCCTGAGTTCGCTCAGTTTCAATTAACCGATTTCATTCACCACGAGGACACCATGAACCCGAACCGACTGCTGCTGGCCGCCCTGCTCGCCTGCCTGATGCAACCCGCCCTGGCCGAGGACGATCCGGCGCCGCGGCCCCTCGCCCGCCTCGCGCCGCTGCCGGGCATGGACGAAGGCATGCGCGTCATCCATCGCGGCAATGCGCAGGCAGTGAAGAATGCACCGTACAGCGCCCTGGCCGTGGCTGAACGGCTGCAGCAACTGCCGGACGGTAACCAGATCGAACGGCGCACGCGTTCGGCGAGTTACCGCGACAGCGCGGGCCGCACGCGCCATGAAATCAGCGACGAAAAAGGCGAGCTGCGTACCGTGACCATCAACGATCCGGTGGCCGGCGCGGTCTGGATCCTGCATCCGCAGACCCACATCGCACAGCGTGCGCCGTCGCCGGCGGAGATTGCGCGCATCACGCGCGAGGCCCGAGAAACGGCGCGGGCGCAGATCGAGCGCATGCGCAAGGAAGGCCGTTTGCCGGCGCCGGAACGCCAGGCCGGGGACCGGGTGTCGGTGAATGTGGAACGTGAAGACGATGGCCGCCGCGAAGTGGTGCGCATCGTCCGCGCGCCGCGTGTGGCGGGCGATGGCGCCGGGATCGGCCCGCTGGCGCCGATCGGCCCCATGATCGCCGGCGCCGTCAGCCGCGCCCTGGGCGACGTCAAATGGGCTGCGAAGGCGGTCAGCCGCGACCTCGGCTCGCGCGAGTTCGACGGCGTCAAGGCCGAAGGCAAGCTGCGCAGCTACGAGATTCCCGCCGGTGAAGTGGGCAACCGCAATCCGATCGTGGTGGCCGACGAATCCTGGTACGCGCCCGACCTGCAGGTGACCGTGTATTCGAAGCACAGCGACCCGCGCAGCGGCGACTATGTGTATCGCCTGGAAGGGATCAAGCGCGCCGAGCCCGATGCGGCGCTGTTCGCGGTGCCGTCCGACTACCAGGTGCGCGAGGCCGGCAAGCGTGGGCCGGGCAAGAAGGACGACTGAACAACAACGATGCCGGCGGCAGCCGGCATCGGGGATGGGTCATCAGCGCCGCGCGGCCCGCTCGCGCGGCACGATCGTCGAGTAGAACCAGTCGTCGATCATGCGCCGCTCGTAGCGCAGGTTTTCGCCATCGCTGTAGCGGCCGATGCGGTCCATGAAGGACATGTCGCGCAGCTGGGCGTCGCCGCTGCGCAGCACCTGGCCATTGCTGTCGATGGTGTAGTGCAGGTCGATGCGCGGCCAGTCCACGCCATTGCTCTTAATGATGCGCAAGTCGCGCGAACGGCCCGGATACTCGCGCCCGGCAAGGTCGATGTCCTTGACCTCGATGCGCAGGTTCTGCCCCGGAGGCAACTGCGCGCCCAGTTTGACGAAGTGCCGGGTGAGCTCCTCGAGCACGCTCTCGCGATCCCACGGCGCGAACGGCAAATCGGAAAAGCGCTCCGGCTCGATATAGTTGACGCTGACGTCGGCCGACGCTGCGCCGGCGGCCAACGCCAACAGGCCGCTGACGGCCAGTGTGCGAATGACGTTGTTCATGGTAGTTCCTCTCGGTCGATATCGTGGTTTTTATTGTTCAATATACGCTCGTTTGACAGGCGCCGACGTCTGCGGCAAGTAAAAACTGTATCCGTTTGTTAGTCTTCTGTTAGCCCTCGCACAGCCGTCCTCGGCCGACAAGCACAGACTTGCCGGCAAGGAGGATCCACCGTGCCAGAAGGACCATCGCTCTTCATCTTGAAGGAAGAAACAGCCCGCTTCGTCGGCCAGCACATCGTCGACGCCGGCGGCAACACGAGCCTGATCGATCCCACGCGCCTGCTGGGCCAGCCGATCGTCGCGCTGCGCACCTGGGGCAAGCATTTCCTGATCGAATTGCCGAACCTGGCGATTCGGATCCATTTCCTGCTGTTCGGCACCTACCGCATCAACGAACAGCGCGAGGGCAAGCCGCCCCGGCTCTACCTGCGTACCGCGGAAGGCGACGAGCTCAATTTCTACGCCTGCTCGGTGCGCGAGATCGATGCCGACCTCGACCGCCAGTACGATTGGAGCGCGGACGTGATGAGCGAGACCTGGAACCCGGCGCAGGCGCGCAAGAAGCTGCGCGCCCAGCCCGACATGCTCGCTTGCGACGCCCTGCTTGACCAGGACATCTTCTCGGGCGTCGGCAACATCATCAAGAATGAAGTGCTGTTCCGGATCCGCGTCCATCCGGCCTCGACGGTGGGCGCCCTGCCCGCACCCAAGCTGCGCGCCCTGGTCGAGGAAGCGCGCCAGTACAGCTTCGACTTTCTCGGCTGGAAACGGGAATACGTGCTCAAGCAGCACTGGCTGGCGCATGCCAAAAAGACCTGTCCGCGCTGCCACATCCCGTTCACGAAAGCCCATCTCGGCAAAACCAACCGGCGCAGTTTTTTCTGCGAACGCTGCCAAAAACGCTATACGTAAGCCGCGTTTGACTCATCCACCCCACACTCCGTATTCATTGCATTGAGTCCCAATATATTGCCTGTTGTTAATGCCACGTCGCCGTAATACAATCGATTCGACCCTCCGTCCAGGGTTTTTTCTTTGTATCGACTCCTTACGGTATCGGAAACCCCATGTCTTTTTTGTCCCCTGCCACGCCCAAGCTCGCGCCCTGGAAAGTCTTGCTCGTCGATGACGAGCCGGACATCCACGACATCACCAAGCTCACGCTGAACCGCTTCCGCCTCGACGGCCGGGCCTTGAGTTTCCTGCACGCCTACAGCGGCGCCGAGGCGAAGGAAATCCTGGCGCGCGAGAAGGATATCGCGCTGGTCTTTTTGGACGTGGTGATGGAGCGCGAAGACAGCGGCCTGGAAGTGGCGCGCTGGATGCGGCAAGACCTGGACAACCAGTTCAGCCGCATCGTGCTGCGCACCGGCCAGCCGGGCCAGGCGCCGGAAGAGCGGGTGATCGTCGACTACGACATCAACGACTACAAGGAAAAGACCGAGCTCGACCGCACGAAGCTGTTCACCACGACCTTCGCCGCGCTGCGCGCCTACCGCGACATCATGAAGGTCGAGGATGCCCGCCGCGTGCAGGTGAGCTACCGCGAAGGACTCGAACGCGTGCTGGCGGCCTCGTCGCACATCTTCAAGCAGCGCAACCTGAAGGATTTCGCCAGCGGCCTGCTGCAGCAAGTGGTCGCCCTGCTGCGCCTCGAGCAAAGCATGCTGCTGCGTTTGAAGGGCGCGAGCATGATCACGGGCGAGAGCCAGTACGAAGTGCTGGCCAAGATCGGCGAGTTCGGCGACGGCATCGACCCCGCCCTGCTGGCCCAGCTCGACGAGGCGCGACACAACCGGATTTCCAAGCTGTATGGCGACACCTATGTCGGCTACTTCCCGAACAACAGCGGCAAGGCCTCGCTGCTGGTGCTGCAAGGCGTCGAAGAGATTTCCGACATCGATGCGCAGCTGCTCGAAGTCTTCTGCTCGGGCGTGGCGATTGCTTTCGACAACATCCTGCTGAACCAGGAAATCACCGATACCCAGGCCGAGCTCATTTTGCGCCTGGGCGACGTGGTCGAGTCGCGCTCGAACGAGGCCGGCAACCACGTGCGGCGTATGGCGCAGGTCTGCCACCTGCTGGCCCAGGCCTCGGGCTTGCCGGAAGACGAAACGGCGATCCTGATGCACGCCGCGCCGATGCACGACATCGGCAAGATCGCCACGCCGGATGCCGTGCTGCTGAAACCGGGCCGCTTGAGCCCGGAAGAGTGGGAAGTCATGAAGCAGCACCCGACGGTCGGCCTGCAGATCCTGGACGGCTCGAGCCGCCCGATTTTAAAGGCCGCCGCCGTGATCGCCCACCAGCACCACGAGAAATACGACGGCAGCGGCTACCCGCAGGGTTTGAAGGGCACCGACATCCACCCCTACGCGCGCATCGTCGCCGTGGCCGACGTCTTCGACGCCCTCAGCCACGCACGCTGCTACAAGGAAGCCTGGCCGGTACAGCAGGTGACGGACTACCTGCGCGAAGTGGCGGGCCAGCATCTCGATCCGCAGTATGTCGATTTGCTGATCGAGAATATGGACAAGGCGGTGGCGATCAACGAGCAGTGGCCGGATTGATTGTGTGCGGCCGCGGATCGCGTGAACATCACGCCGCGCGCTTCTCAAGCCGCCGGCTACGCGGAAAACTCAACTCGTAGCGCAAGCCCTCCCCTGGCGCACTCTCCACGTGCACGCTGCCGCCCAGCGGCCCCGTCACCAGGTTGAACAGGATGTGCGCGCCCAAGCCACTGCCGCCGTTCCCGCGCTTGGTCGTGAAGAAGGGATCGAACAATTTATCCAGGGTGTCGCTGTCCATGCCGGCGCCGTCGTCCGCATACGAGAAGGCGACGACATCGCCCGCCAAGGCGGCGCGGATCGAAATCGTGCCGGCCTGGTCGCGTTCCTCGAAGCCGTGCACCAGCGAGTTCATCAGCATGTTGGTGACGATCTGCGACACCGCGCCCGGATAGCTTTCCAGCACCAGGTCGGCCGGGCAGTCGACCTCCACCTTCACCGGCCGCCCCTTCAGTTTCGGCTGCAGCGAGAGCAGCACTTCGTTCAGGTAGGTGCGCAGGTTGAAACTGCGGATGTCGTCCGAGGACTGGTCCACCGCCACCTGCTTGAAACTGCGCACCAGCGCGGCGGCGCGCTGGGTGTTGGTGGTCATGATGCGCAACGACTGGTCGACGATGTCGAGGAAGGAATTCAGGCTGTCCTCGGTCATCTCGCCGTTGCCGAGTTCCTGGCGCGTCAAGCGCAGCTCTTCCACCAGGTGGCTGGTCGCCGTCACGCAGATGCCCAATGGCGTGTTGATTTCGTGCGCCACGCCCGCCACCAGGCGCCCCAGCGAAGCGAGCTTTTCCTGGCGCACCAGTTCGCCTTGCGCCTGCTGCAGCTGTGTCAGGGCAATGTTGGTGGCCGCGTTCTGCTCTTCCAGGCGCAGGGTGCGCTCGTGCACGGCGCGCTCGAGGCGGTCCATGCTCTGCAGGCTCTGGAGGGCGACCGAGACGTGGTTGGCGATGACGCCGAACAGGTCCTGGTCTTCGACGCTATAGGTGTGTTCGGGCGTATAGCTCTGGATCACGATGGCGCCCAGCGGCATGTGCTGCTGGTCGAGCAGCGGCCAGCCGAGCCAGTGCTCGGCCGCACTGCCGGCGCCGAAGTTCAGGCGCGCCTTGAAATCGGCGGCGGTGACGACCAGGCTCTCGCGATGCTGGATCACCCAGGCGGTCGGCGACTCGTCCGGCGAGGCGAGCGCGACCGGCTTGTTCAGCGGCGGCCCTTCGTCCGATTCGTCGACGAAATACACGAAGCGCACGGTGCCGTCTTCGCGGTCGGACAGCGCCACATAGAAGTTCGCGGCATACATGATGCGGCCGAGCGCGCTGTGCACGGCGCGGATGAATTCGGTGATGTCGCTGCAGCTGGTCGAGGTGCGCCCGATTTCGAGCAACATCGACTGCACCGCTTCCAGCCGTTCAAGACGTTCCATGACTTCCCTTGAAATTAATTCCCAAGGGAAATATTAGCAGCGGGCGCGCATTAACGCACGCTTCGTGCGTGAATATGTGGCGTGATGATCTTACCGTGGCGCCTTGAACTCGTTTTCGATCCAGCTCTGCGCCGAGCTGGGGCTCAGCTTGAAGTTGGCCGAAACGCGCACCTGCGCCAGCTGCTCGCTCATCTGGTCGGTCGCCGTCAGGATCGCATACGGGTCGTCGTCGTCGGGCTTGATGTCGAGCGTGACCTTCAATTCGCCGGTCGCTTCGGTCCAGACATACAGGCTCTTGTGCAGCATCGCGTGCAGGTGCTGCTCATGGCGGCGGATGACTTCCGAGGCCGTCTTGATCAGCGTATTGAAGGCGTTGACGTCGAGCGGCTTGGGATTCTTCTTGTCGCGGCCCATGGTCCATGGACCGACCAGGGCCGGCTCGGGTTCGCCATCCTTGTACATGGCGACGGCCCAGCCTTCGTCATCGTCGTTCTTGATCACGCGTGCGGTCCAGCCATTGCCTTGCCACAGGCGCGGTTCCTGCACCGGGCCATCGTTTTCTTCCGCGTCCAGGTCGGATAGGTGATCGTTCATTGCTCGCTATTTTCCATCTGCCGGGCTATCGCCCCAAGACAAGATCATAGAGGAAATGCGAGCACTGTTGCGATAGCAAACGATTAATTTACCGCGATTGATTTGCACGCATTCCGTACGTGCCCGAAACGCATGCCCGGTATGCCGGGCGGGCGCGCGGGTGGTGGAGGCGGCGTGCGGAACGGGTCGATGATGCGCTCTTTCGGCGCTTCCCGGTTGAAGGGAGTGATGATGATCGGCGGAATGGTCGGCGGGGCCGATGGCGGCCCCTTCGGTCCGCCGCCCGCCAGGGTCGATCCTGGCGCGCGGTGCTGCGGTTTCATCCTTGAGCTGACGAGATGCATGGAACCCTCCTGCAACAGAGCAGGCTGTCAGTATAGGCGGCGCGCCGCCGATTTCAAGGTCGGAAGAGCAGGCATTCGTCGGCGTCCGGCGCGCTCCGGCCCGCCAAAAACGCCGCTCGTCGCACGCCGCTGGCCCGAACGCGTACGCATGCCTACAGTAAAGCCATTCCATCCCACTCCACTGAGGCCCGCCATGAAAAAAATTCTTCCCTACCTCGTCCTGTTCCTGTGCGCCCTGCTGCTGTGGGACTTGCTGTTCAGCTTCGGCGACGCCAGCTTCCACATCGACGGCGAAGAATTCGACGGCCCCATCGGCGCCCTGTTCGGCATCCTGCTGGCCGGCGGCGGCACGCTGATCGGCTTGCTGGTGACGCTGGTGGTGGGGGTGGTGCTGGCGGTGGTGTTCGCCGGCGTCGGCGTGGTCATCATCGGCGCGCTGGCCGTGGCCGCCTTCGCGGTCGCGGCGGCCATCGTGCCCTTCCTGATTCCGCTGCTGCTGCCGCTGGCCCTGGTCTGGTACCTGGTCAGCCGGGCGCGCCGCAACCGGATGGTGCAGAAGGCCGCAGTTTAAGCCGCCTTCTCCGCCGCGAACTGCGCGTAACCGCGCGCGCGCAGTTCGCAGGCCGGGCAGGCGCCGCAGCCATAACCCCAGTCGTGGCGCTCGCCGCGCTCGCCCAGGTAGCAGGTGTGGGTCTCGAAACGCACCAGGTCGACCAGGGCCGTGCCGCCCGCCTGCTCGGCCATCTGCCAGGTCTGCTTCTTGTCGATCCACATCAGCGGCGTTTCCACTTTCAGGCGCGTCGCCATGCCGAGGTTCAGCGCCACTTGCAGGGCCTTCATCGTATCGTCGCGGCAGTCGGGATAGCCGGAAAAATCCGTCTCGCACATGCCGCCCACCAGCACCGTCAGGCCGCGCCGGTACGCCACCGTCGCCGCCACCGTCATGAACAGCAGATTACGGCCCGGCACGAAGGTATTCGGCAGTCCGTTCGACTGCATCTCGATCGCCACATTGCTGGTCAGCGCCGTATCCGAAATACGGGAAATCAGCGACAGGTCGATCATGTGGTCTTCGCCCAGGCGCGCATCCCAATCGGGGGACAATGCGCGCATTTTCTCGAGCACGGTCGGGCGCACCGTCAGTTCGATCGCGTGGCGCTGGCCATAATCGAACCCGATGGTTTCCACGCGCGCATAACGCTGCAGCGCCCAGGCCAGGCAGGTGGTCGAATCCTGTCCTCCACTGAAGAGAACGAGGGCGGTGTCGGGAGGATGCATGTGTTGTTTTCCAGAAGTTAAACGTTCGCCATCATTTTTGCAATTCCGCTAAGATTCGCTCAGCTTTTATACTGGGACAGAGACACATGGTGCTCGCAACATCTAGACGGACCGCACCGGCGGCGCCAAGGCAATCACGGATTTTGGCACAAATCATGCTCTCCGTGTATGGCGTACTGGGCGCGCAAGCAGCGCAGGCACAGGCGCCGACAGCGGCCGCCAGCGCACCGGCGCCGGCCATACCGGCCCCGACGACGCGCGCCGTCAACTACACCGTGCGCATCGACGCGCCCGGCAAACTCGACGACCTGCTCGAGGATAACCTCGACCTGCTGCGCTGGCGCGGCAACCCGCGCGTCGACCTCGACCAGTTGCAGCGCCTGGTCAAGGCCGTGCCGGAAGAAGCGAAAACCCTGATCGCCACCGAAGGCTATTACTCGCCCAAGATCACTGCCGGGCTCGACACCAGCGGCAGCACGCCGGTGGCCCGCATCGTCGTCGATCCCGGCCAGCCGGTGCTGGTGAGCGACCTCGACCTGGTGCTGCAAGGCTTCGTCCCCTTCGAACAGGGCGGCGCGCCCTACGACGCGGGCGCGCTGCGCCGGCGCTGGTCGCTGCCGGTCGGCGCCCGCTTCCGCCAGGGCGACTGGGAAGCGGCCAAGCGCGATTTACTGCGCGAAGTGATGCAGTCGCGCTTCCCGCGCGCCCAGCTGGTCGAAACCAGCGCCACGGTCGACCCCGACGCCTACAAAGCCTCGCTGCGCGTGGTGATCGACAGCGGGCCGGAAATGCGCTTCGGTGCGCTGCGCATCCGCGGCCTGAAACGCTATCCGCAATCCGTCATCACCAACCTCAACAAGATCAAGCCGGGCGACATGTACACCGAGGCCGCCTTGCAGGCCTTGCAGTCCCGTCTGCAGGAAACCGGTTATTTCGCCACCGTCGAGGTCAGCGCCGACATGCGCGCCGTGCTCGCCGCCGAGCTGAAGGAATTGAAAGAAGACGACGAGGACGCCCCAGCCCCGGCCGCGCAGACGCCGGCAAGCGGCGATGCCGTCCCGGGGCAGGCCACGACCGGCGTCAAGCCGCCCAGCGCGCCCGGCCCGACCGTGCTGCCGGTGCTGGTGCGCGTCACCGAGAACAAGCAGAAGAACCTCGAGGTCGGCCTTGGCTTCTCGACCAATACCGGCGGGCGCGCGTCGCTCAGCTACGACGACCTGTTCGTCTTCGGCAAGCGCATGAAGAGCGACCTGATCTACGAACAGCGCCACCAGCTGGCCCACGTCGACTTCTTCTGGCCGACCACGCCGGACGGCTACAACGACAGTATCGGCGGCGGTTTCGAACGTACCGACGTGCGCGGCGAAATCACGACCACCGCCAGCGTCGTCGGCCGCCGCGCCTGGGGCACGCCGGAACTCGAGCGCAGCATCACGCTCGAAGCGCTGGCCGAACAGCGCCAGGTGGCGGGCATCGACAACGCCTACAGCAAGAGCATCCCGCTGACCTACAGCGTCACCCGCCGCAAGCTCGACAACCTGCTGCAGCCGACCCGCGGCTACGCCCTCAACTGGCAGCTCGGCATTGCCCCGCTGCCCCTGTTCACCGACGAAAAATTCATTCGCGGCTATACCCGCGGCGTGTACTACCGCCCCGTGGGCGACAGCGGCACCGTGATCCTGAAAGGCGAAGCGGGCGCAGTCGCCTCGAAAAACAAGGTCGGCGTGCCGAGCAGCTTCCTGTTCCGCGCCGGCGGCGACCAGTCGGTGCGCGGCTACGGCTACCAGCAGCTCGGCGTGCGCGAGGGCGAGGCCATCGTCGGCGGCCGCTACCTGCTCACCGGCGGCGCCGAATACCAGTACTGGTTCCGTCCGCCATGGGGCGTCGCCTTCTTCGTCGATGCGGGTAACGCCGCCGACAAGTTGAAAGACCTCAAACCGGAATTCGGCTATGGTATCGGTGCGCGCTGGCGCAGTCCGGTCGGCCCGATCAACGTCGACGTCGCCTATGGCCAGGCGGTGCGCAAAGTGCGCCTGCACTTCTCACTTGGATTCACGTTCTGATGGACGATCACAGCCCCACTCCCCCCACCGCCGCCAACAAGCCCGCACCGAAAGCGCGGCGCTGGCCGCGCCGCGTCGCCATCGGCCTGGCGCTCACCGGCGTCCTCGCCGGCACCGCCTTCTGGTACCTGGGCCGCGAAACGACGCTGCAGATGATCGCCGAGCGCGTCAGCCGTTCCACCGGCGGCAAGCTGACCATGACCGGCATCCGCGGTTCGATCTACGGCGCCATGCACATCGACCGCATCGTCTGGCGCACCGACGAGCAGCTGGCCGTCGTCACCAACGTCGACCTGGAATGGTCGCCGCGCCAGCTGCTCTCGAAAGGCATCGAGATCAACAAGGTGCATGCGGCCGACCTGCGCATGGAAACCCTGAAGCCGAGCACGGAGCCGACCACGATGCCTGCCTCGCTCGCCCCGCCTTTCCGGATCTCGCTCGACGATGCGCGCCTGGCGAAAGCCACTTTCGTGAACAAGGGCGCGGCCACCGAAATAACCAACGTGCGCATGCGCCTGCTGGGCGACAAGGTGCAGTGGCAGCTGCGCGATGCGGTGGCGAGCACGCCCTGGGGCCAGGTCGCGGCCGACGGCCAGATCGGCGCTTCGCGTCCGTTCAAGCTGGCGGCGAATGCCAGCCTGTCGCAGGCCAAGGTCGGACCGGGCGCCACGCCGGCGGCGTTGAAACTGCGTGCCGGCGGCGACCTCAATCTCACCACGCTCGACGCGACCGGGAATGCCGGCCGCGCCGGCGGCGAAGCGCGCATGACGCTGTCTCCCTTCGCGAAAATCCCGCTGCGCACGCTGGACCTGAACGCCCGCAACATCGATCCAGGCTTCTTCAATCCGTCGCTGCCGACGGCCGACCTGACGCTCACCGTCGCGGCCAGGCTGGACGACGCGCGCGCCATCTCCGGCAGCGTCAACCTGGTCAACGACGGCCCGGCGGGCACCATCGACCAGCAACGCCTGCCGCTGCGCGCCTTCCGCGGCCAGCTCGGTGGTGACCTGGATGCCATGCGCATCAACGACGTGCTGCTCGACTTCGGCGCCGCCGGACGGTTCACCGGCAGCGGCAGCGTCCAGCAAGGCAAGGATAAGGAAGGCCCCGGCACCGCCAACTTCGCGCTGCACACCGACCGCTTCGATTTGAAGGGCATCCACGCCAGCATGAAGCCGACGAAAATCGCCGGCGACATCGCGGTGGCCAACGTCGGCAAGGTGCAGTCGCTCGACGTGCGCCTGGTCGAAGCCGGTCTGCGCCTGACGGCCAAGGCGACACTGGAAGACAACGCGGTCACCTTGTCGGAGGCGCGCCTCCTGGCCGGCAGCGGCAGCGTCGCCCTGACCGGCAACATGAAGCTGGGCGAGGACAAGGCCTTCAAGGTCAACGCCAACGCCAGCCGCTTCAATCCGGCGGCGCTGGGCGACTATCCGCAAGCCGACATCAATGCCGTCGTCAACGCCAGCGGCGTGCTCTCGCCGGGCTGGAAAGTGAATACCGATTTCGCGCTGCGTCCGAGCCGGCTGTTCGACCAGCCGCTGTCGGGCAAGGGCAAGCTGACGGCCGACGCCAAGCACGTCACCGGCGTGAACGCGGACCTGGCCCTGGGCCAGAACACGGTCACCCTGGACGGCGCTTTTGGCGCGCCGGGCGAACGCCTGGCCTGGCGCCTGGACGGGCGCGACCTGTCGACGCTCAAGCGCGACCTGTATGGCGCGATCGATGCCAACGGCGTCGTCACCGGCACCATGGACAATCCGCGCACCACCTTCGTCGCCGACGCGAATGCGCTCGGCTGGGTCGCGGCCCAGCGCAAGGCCAACAACAGCAACCTGCACGTGAGCGGCGAAGCCTGGCTCGCCGGCACCAAGGAAGCACGCTTCGTCGAAGCCAAGGGCAGCGGCACCATGGCGCGCTTCAATCCGGCCGCCTTCGGCAGCCCGCTGCCCGGGTCCATCAATGGCGTGTTCGACGCCAGCGGCCGCTCCGGCGCCGACTGGCGCGGCGCACTCAACCTGAAGCTCGCCGAATCGACGCTCGTCAAATCGCCGCTGTGGGGCTATGCGCGCCTGGCGGCCGACAAACGCCATGTGTCCGGCGCCGACGTCGACCTGCATGTGGGCGCGAACGTGGTGGCGGCCAAGGGCAGCTTCGGCGCCGGCAACGACCGCCTCGACTGGCGCATCGATGCGCCCCAGCTGGGCGCGCTCGGCCCCGACTACGCCGGCCTGCTGCGCGGCGCCGGCAGCCTCAGCGGCACCATGGAGACGCCCTCGCTGACGGCGAACCTCGAAGGCCAGAACCTGCGCCTGCTCGCCACCCACAGCCTCAAATCGCTGCGCGCCAGCGTGAACCTCGGCGCCGGCCGCGGCGGCGCCGATCCCCTGGTGACCGACATCCAGCTTGTCGAGTACGCGAATGGCGACACCCGCATCGCCCAAGCGAGCCTGCAGAGCAGCGGCACGCGCGCCGCCCACACCCTGCGCGCGGCCGCGCGCGGCGAGGACTTCGACGCCTCGACCGAAGTGCGCGGCGGCTGGAGCGGCAACGCCTGGGCCGGCACCCTGGCCGCCTTGCAGAACAAGGGCCGCTATGCGATGACGCTGGCCCAGCCGGTACCGCTGCGCATCGGCGTGGCGCCCGGGGCCGGCGTTATGGGCCTGGCCAAGCCGGAGTCGCTCGCCTTCAATGGCGCGCTGATCCGCCTGCCCGCCGGGACGGTGCGTATCGATACACTGACCAAGACCGGGGCGCGCTGGAACAGCCGCGGCGCGGCGGCCGGCGTGCCGCTGAATTATCTCGGCCAGTTCTCGGAAGCGCTGCGCGAAAACGTGCAGGGCAACCTGACCCTGGGCGCCGACTGGGCGCTCGACCTGCGCAACGGCACTGGCGGCGCGCCTGCGCTGGCCGGCAACGTCCACGTGTTCCGCGAAGGCGGCGACGCCCTGGTCGGCGCCGGCACCCCGGTCGCGCTCGGGCTGCGCACCTTCGACGTACGCGCCGACGTGCAGGGCAGTTCGCTGCGCACCCAGCTCGCGCTCGACGGCGCCAGGACCGGCACGGCGCGCGTCGACGGCACCGTCCAGCTGATAGCGGGGCGGGTCAACCGCGACAGCCCGCTGCGCATGACGGCGAACGCCGACATGCCTTCGATCGCCTGGCTGGCGCCGTTTGCCGGCCAGCGCGACCTCGAACTCGACGGCAGCATGAAGCTCGCCGTCGCCGGCGCCGGCACCATCGGCACGCCGTCGCTGAACGGCAGCGTGAACGGCGACGCGCTGGTGGTGCGCTGGCCGGAACAGGGCGTACGCCTGCAGAACGGCCAGCTGCGCGCCCAGCTCGCGGGCGACCGCCTGGTGCTGCAGCGCCTCTACCTGCAAGGCGGTTCGGGCAACGCCACCGCCGACGGCTCGATCCGCTTCGGCGCGGGCGACCCGGCGATGCAGCTGAACTTGGTGGCAGATAAACTCGAAGCGCTGTCGCGGCCGGACCGCACCGTCATTTTGTCGGGCAAGGCCGCGCTGGTGCGCGATGCCAGCCGCTTCGCGCTGGACGGCAACGTCAAGGTCGACCGCGCCCTGATCGAATTCGCGCCCCAGGGCCGGCCGACGATCTCGGACGACGTCATCGTGCTCGGCCGCGGCAAGCCAATGCCGCCGCAGAAGAAGGAAAAGGACGTGCCGTTGACGGTCGACCTGCGCGCCGACATCGGCGACAACTTCCACCTGCGCGGCCTCGGTATCGACGCCATGTTGGAGGGCAGCGCCCGCGTGCGCATGGTCGGCAACGCCGCACCGCGCGTGAACGGTTCGATCCGTGTCGCCAGCGGCAACTACGCGGCCTATGGCCAGAAACTGGCGATCGAGCGCGGCGTCATCACCTTTGCCGGACCTTACGACAACCCGTCGCTCGACGTGCTCGCGGTGCGCAAGCAGCCCGAAGGCACCCAGCTGAGCGAAACGAATGTCGAAGCCGGCGTGCAGGTGCGCGGCACGGCGCGCTCGCCGCAGGCCAGGCTGGTGTCGACGCCGTCGGTGCCGGACAGCGAGAAGCTGTCCTGGCTGGTGCTGGGCCACGGCATGGAAGGCACGAGCGGCAACGAGAAGGACGTGCTGAGCGCGGCGGCGGGCGCCCTGCTGGGCGGCAAAGGCGGCACCGGCGGCATCCAGTCGAAGCTGGCCAATTCGCTCGGCGTCGACGAACTCGGCATCGGCCAGGGCCGCAACGGCGACGCCGAAGGGCTGGCCAATACGGTGGTCACGGTCGGCAAGCGGATTTCCTCGCGCGCCTACATCAGCTTCGAGCAGGGCGCGGGCACGGCCACGAGCCTGGTGCGCCTGCGTTATAAACTGACGCCGAAGTTCACGCTGCAGTTCCAGGCGGGGACGAATACGGCGCTCGATGTGCTGTATTCCTGGGCGTTCGATTAAAAGAGAGGTCCCCGCGGGGACCTCTCTTTTTTAGTGCAGGCTCGGCTTCGGATCCGGAATCGGCTCCTCGCTTTGCGGGGTGTGCCCCGGCTGATGCAGCGGGTGGTGGGGCGCGTCGAACGGGTCCGGCAAGGGCTCGTCGGCCGGCACGGGATCGGGTGCGCGGTGGGCGCGCTGGGGAAGCGGAATGGCTACGAACATGGGGTGGGTCTCCTGAAGGCGGTGTTATCACCTTACCATGGCGCGTCCGGCGACGACGCCCGGTTACAATGCCGGCTCACACGCAACCAGTGCCTATTCAATCGATGACCATCACCACGCTCGCCCTGCTCCTGCTCACGCCGATCCTCGTCTGGCGCGTCTACACGCGCCTGAAAACGCAGATGGCGCGCCAGCGCTCGCTCATGACCCGCCATTACACGGGCGTACTGGCGTTTATCGGGATGATCCTGGTGTCGCTGTCGGAAGTGCTCGCCCGCCCCTACCCGCTCGCCGCGCTGGCCGCCGGCACGGCGCTGGGCGTGTTCTGGGGCGTGTTCGCGCTGCGTCGCACGAAGTACGAAGAA
>Ga0213836_100260_pt1 | contig 48425 bp, 38 predicted proteins | sample SWPATP03_FD_160578 | JGI IMG/M metagenome (GOLD analysis project Ga0213836, IMG submission 160578) | Coastal seawater microbial communities from Marineland, Florida, United States - SWPA TP0 #3 | ecosystem: Environmental > Aquatic > Marine > Coastal | place: USA: Florida | collected 2016-08-05
ACGCCGCCTGCTAACAGGCCAATGCCGGCGATGATGGCGAGGTAGGAGCCGAAAGGTTGGGACATGATCCATGTCGCCAGGCCCTTCTCTCCAGAACCACCGCCTCCGCCGCCCGAAAAGACCGAAAGCCCGATTGCGTAGATCCCGAGACCGACATAGGTAACGGCGCTGCCGAGAAGGCTTGCCCGAATGACCATTCCTTTGGCATCGCTGCCATGTCCGTCACTGTCCGCCAGAGCCTGGGCAAGCCGCCAGGCCACAAAACAGAAAAGCCCGATGCCGATTATCCCGACCCACACCTTGCCGAACGGCTGATCCAGCAACGACGATATGGCCGACTTGCTTTCGGGGCGACCGCCGCCGAAGCTCGAAAACAGCGCCAACGCCGCAACCAGAAGAAAAACGACACCTCGCGCGGCATAGCCGAACTTAGCTAGCATCTCAAAACGAAATTCCTGCGGCACGCGCTTCTCCCTGGACGACGTCGGTAAAGGATCGAAACGCTCGGTACGGCATAAGGTTGTCGAAAACTACAGGTGAACCTCAAAGAAGAACGGCATCGCCTTCGTTCACATCCCTGTTTGCCACAAAGCGCAAGCTGCAGCGCCAAAGCGCAGGCCGGTCGAGCGCGCCTTATGGCTCGCCCAAAACGAAAAAGCCTGCCGCGGGAGGAAGTGCGGCAGGCTTTTCGAAAAGATCGAACAACGGCTGGGAGGAGGAGTGCCGCTGTTCTGCCAGACGCCCATTGGGAGGAGTGGGTCGCCTGGAACACGAAGCTCTGCGGGAGGAGGTGCATTGCTTCGTTGGAAGACTGGATATTCCATTTATCCGAATGTAGAAAGGCAGCATGTTGCAGTGCAGCTATGCACAATACGCGGCACTACCTCGTTGACGGCTTGAGGATGAGTGCCCATGAGCCGCGTTCTCTCCTAGAATTTTCTGACCGGTGACGGAGCTTTGTCGGATCGGCCTGGTTTTTTCTTTGGAGCCTCAGACGCGAATGCTGCGGGCGGGTACCAGTAGCCGTCGCTGTGGCGCCGGTAGCCCTGACGGCGTTCCTTCATACCGCGGTGGCCCTTGAGCATATGCTGTTTGCCCTGTTGCTTCTGGACAAGCTGAACGTCACCCCTGGAGAGCGGCTTCGCCCCCATCATCTGGGCATTGGCAGTGGAGATCCCGGTCAGCACGAGTATGCCGACCAATCCTGTCGCGAGGTATGCAGAGTATTTCAATGTCAGCTCCTTTGATAGCAAGCGAACAACAGCAAAAGCTCCATGCGGTTCCTATCAGGGATCTGACATTTACGTTTATTTACAGTTATTTACACTTACTGAAAAGCGCCTGATCAGCAAGCGAGAGGCGCTCAGGAATATCGGCGCGAACCGATCATATGAGATGGTTGTCAGCCGAGTGCTCGTTTCCGCTGCATCGGTCTTTGGTGTTGTGCCGGTGATATCCCGCACGACGATCAAGATCTGTGCGCTGTTTAGATGCGGCGTCTGAAGCGGCCGCGTGACACAAAGCACCCAAACCGTCGTGTGGCTTTACCGCGCGGAACATTTAGCCAAGAGCACGCGTTGGAAAGCAAATTGTAAATTAGGCATGCTCATGAACGACTCGATCTCGGCGAAAAGGGGGGCACAGGACGCCGGGGACAAGCTTCTTGCAGAGCATTCTTCCAAGGATCCCTTCTCCGCAGCATTCAAAGCAACCCGGATGCCGATGATCATCACGGATCCGCGCCAGTACGACAATCCGATCATCTTTTCCAACAAGGCCTTTAGTGACCTGACCGGATATCCGGCGGACGAACTGGTGGGACGCAACTGCCGGTTTTTGCAAGGACCCGAGACCGACCCATCGGCAGTTCAGAAGATAAGGGAAGCGATCAGGGATCAGAGGTCGATCGCGATCGATATCGTCAACCACCGGAAAGACGGCTCGACGTTCTGGAACGCTCTTTTCATCAGCCCTGTGTTCGACGATCAGGGCGATCCGCTCTACTACTTCGCGTCGCAGCTTGATTTCACAGACGACAAGACGTTGGAGATGCAGTCCGCTTCGGCGCGTCGGAGAGCCGAGGCGGAGGTCGCTGCCCGAACAGCAGAACTCACCCAGGCCCTCGATGCAAAGACGACCCTCGTCCACGAGGTCGACCACCGCGTCAAGAACAACCTGCTGACCATCGCTTCGATCGTGAAACTCAAGGCCAGGAAAACACGGGACGAAACGGTCCGGCATACGCTCCTGTCGGTCCTCAACCGTGTCGAGGCCCTTAGCACGGTGCAACGCAAGCTCTTCATGTCGAACGACGTCGGTCGCTTCGATGTCGCCGACTTTGCCCGCGATCACGTTGTCGACCTTGTGGGATCGCTCGGGCGCGACGATATCCGGATCACCATGGATCTGTCACCGGTTCTTGTGCCCGCCGCCAAGGCCTCCCCACTGTCTCTGATCGTCAATGAACTCATTGGCGATGCGGTCCGACGCGGATTGAGCGTGGGCGGTGGAGAGATCCACCTCGTGGTCAATCGTCCAAACGGGCATTTCATCATCGAAGTCCGCGATACGGCCGATCCGGTCGACGTCGACGAAGAGGATAACGAATTCGGACGGCTGATGCTGGAGACGTGCTGCCGTCAGGTCGAGGCCGAGATCGAACGTGAGGTAGAGGGTCGGCGAACCACTGTCCGCATCATCTTGCCGCTAGATAGCTGATATGGAGCATAGTTTGAAAATCATGATCGTTGAAGACGAGGCCCTTCTGGCGCTTGAGCTCGAAGAAGAAGTCGAGGCGGCGGGCCATTCTGTAATCGGTCAGGCCATGAACCGGAAAAAGGCGCTGGCCATTCTGGAAGGCCAGATGCCGGAATTTGCCTTTGTCGATGTGCATCTGACCGATGGCCCGACCGGACTCGAAGTCGGGCGGCACCTTGCCGACCGGGGGATCCCGTACGTATTCATCACCGGAAACCTGAAGCGCATTCCGGAAGATTTCGTGGGTGCAATCGGTGTAATCGAAAAGCCGTATACGATGAACGGCTTGAAGAATGCTCTCGAATACATCGCGCGACTTCTGCGCGGCGACATCGGGTTGAGCGTTCCACCCAGCATTATCGTCGCGCCGCCTGCACCGTGACTGAGACTGATTGAACTACCGGGAACTCCCCGCAACATTCACCCACTGCCGTCTCGCGGCTACCTTGCACTCGCAGTTCAGAAACGGCCGACAATGACTTCGACACGGATATCCATACGCTTGCGATCGGATACACAATGAACACGGTATCCCAGCGACCGCACGAAGTCGCATTGGCAAACACGATGGACGTTGCTCTCATGGCGGAAATCCTGTCCGCGAGCGACGACTGTATCAAGGTTATCGACCTCGCCGGCAACATTACGTTCATGAGCGCTGGCGGCATGCGCGTCATGGAAATCGACGATTTCGAAACCATCCGCAACTGTCCTTGGCCTGATTTCTGGAAAGACGACGGGAACGCGGCAGCGCGCGAAGCGCTTGAGGCTGCGCGCTCCGGACGGAGCTGTAGCTTTGTCGGGACGGCGGAAACGGCCAAAGGAAACTCGCGGTGGTGGGAAGTGAAAGTTTCCCCAATCCTTGGAGGAGACGGCAAGCCCGATCGGATCCTGTCCATCTCCCGCGACATCACAGGAACGAAAAAGGCGGAACAGGCAGCTATTCGCTCCGAGCGCCGGATGAAGGAAACTCTCGAGGCTGGAAGCCTCGGGTATTGGGAGCTCGACCTCGCGACGATGGCACTCCAGACGTCTGACGTGTGCCGGGAAAACTTCGGTCGTCACAGGGACCAGTCCCTGAGCTATGAGGATCTGCAGAGCGCTATCCATCCCGACGACTTGCCCCGCATGCAAGCCGCGGTGGAGGAAACCCTGGCAGGAAGCTCGGACTACGATGTCCAGTACCGCGTCATCCGTCCCGACGGTGTTGTGGCCTGGGTGCTCGCGCGTGGCCAGCTCGTCCATGATGACCGGGGGCTGGCCGTCGCGATGTGCGGCGTATCGCTCGATATCACCGAGCTTAAATCCATGCAGGACAAGCTTTCACGAAGCGAAGAGCGCCTGCAGCTTGCTCTCGGCGCATCGACAATGGTCGGCATCTGGGATTGGGATCTGAAGACGAACCTGATCTATGCCGACCCCAACTTCGCCGAGATCTATACGGTAGAACCGGGTCGCGCAGCCGCTGGCGCGCCGCTTGAGGAATACACCCGGAATTTCCATCCCGACGACATGCCAGCGTTCGAAGCGGAACTGGGGCGGTTGTTCGAGGGACAGTCGACCTTCGATAACGAATACCGCATCATCCAACCAGGTGGCGGTGTTCGCTGGGTCCACGCAAAGGGCCGTCTTATCCGCGACTCCTCCGGCGAGCCCGTGCGTTTTTCGGGTGCATCTGTCGAAATCACCGAGCGTAAGCAGGCCGAAGAAACGCAAAAGCTGCTGATGCACGAACTCGCGCACCGGGTCAAAAACACGCTTGCCGTGGTGCAGGCAATCACCACCCAGTCTTTGCGCAATGCCCAGACGGTGGACGATGCGCGCGACAAGATCCAGTCGCGCCTCTCCGCTCTTTCCAAAGCGCATGACATGCTGACGCAAGAGGATTGGCGCGGAGCCGAATTGCGCGATGTGGTGGCCAACACTGTCTGCAATATCGGGATGCAGGACAGCGACCGCATCAAGGTTCGTGGGACGACCGTCATGCTCGGACCCCAGGCTGCCATGTCCTTCGGCCTGGTACTTCACGAGTTGATGACCAACGCCGTCAAATACGGTGCGCTTTCCAACGAGGTTGGCCATATCGATATCGAGTGGTCTGTCGTGCCACAGGGTGGCGAGAACAGGCTTCAGTTTAGCTGGATCGAAGTGGACGGACCAATCGTCGCCGTTCCAGAGCACAAGGGTTTCGGATCAAAACTGATCAAGTCGAGCCTGGGCTCGATGGGATCTGTTGATGTCGCTTATAATCCCACAGGACTCGTGCTGAAGATGGATGCGTCAATGGCTCAAATCGGGGCCGTGCTCACAGTCTGAGGTGGCAGCAGCTAGCACTTCCCGACAGTGCTAGCTGTTCAGCCATGCGTCCTTGACGTCGGCCGTCGCGTTGTCGGGCTTGGAATCCCCAATGAAGATCAGTACCGGTCCGCTGTTCTTGCGAACCGGATCGTAGAAATCGAGTAGATCAGGATACTCGTTTTGGATGAAGCCCGGGAACGGTTGCTGGTCGCGTAGGAAATGGTCGACCACGACCTGGTCGCCGTGCACGGAGTTGGGAACGGTTCCGCAACTGCCCGGCGCAATCCAGTGATCCGGATCGCGTTTGAACCGCTCGTACAGAAACGAGAAATCGTCTTTGTTCCAGCGCATCAACGCGGTCGACGCTCGAGACTTCAGGAAATGATCCTCCATCACAACGGCATCGCCTTTTGATGCAAGCTCGCTAGCCGAGGACATGAAGATCGTGTCCAGGTCGCAGAGTATGTTGACATCGTCGGAGAGCTCGGGACGGAAAGCCTCGAATTTCGACCACCACTTCGGCCAGTCGTGGCGAAATTTGACGGTCTCGACACCGTCCATTGCCTCATCGAAATCCGTGATACAGACGATGCGATCAAGGCCCGCAATATGCCGCCTCGCCCCGCGGGCAAGGCGTTCCACCCAGATCGGCTCGTAGCGCCCCCCGGAGCGCAGGACGGTCGTCAACGTGACCATGATCAGACGACCTTGAGCATCGGGCTTGCAATACGCCGCGCATCACCCATCCAGAGCTGGTCGCAGAGCTCTTCCAGCCAGTTTGCGGCCCTGGCCGCAGCGGCCGGCTCGTGCAGAGTTGCAAGTGCTTCCGTGTCGAGCTCTTCGGCACGCTGCAGAAGCCCCCGCCATCCCTCGTAATCTCCCGGCCAGTATGGAGCGGAAACCGCTGCGCCAAGTCGGACGAGCTCGGATGCCTTGCGATGCTGTTCGGAAAAATACCGCCATTCGGGCATCACCACGAATTTCCGGGCCGCACGCGCAATCTCATGAACCGTGTTGTCGCCAGCGGAGGCCACAACGATATCGGCCGCTGCGATATGGTCCGTGACGTTGTCGACCCAGCCGAGTTCCTTCAAATTGGGGAAATCCGTCTCATGGCCTTCCCGCAGAACAGGACCGGCGACGAGCCACAGCGCATCCGGGACGGCCCGTGCGGCAATCGTCAGCGGCGCATAGGGCGTGCCGCTGCCGCCGCCACCTGTCATGACCAGCACGATCTTCTGATCCGAGGGCAGCCCAAGTCTCTGGCGTGCCTCTGCACGGGACAGAACCTGATCGCGGGTGGTGCAAAGACCACCCGTATAGAACGTCTTGTCGCGAAGATGGCGCGGATAGTCCTGCTGCTCCATACGCTCGTCGAACGGCGCCAGAATGCCGACCATCGCTTCGTAGGATCCGATATGACCGACGTCGTTGCGGTCGCCGTGGAGGCGCATCTGAACTGTTGGGGTGGAGCAGATCCGACCCAACATTCCGATCTCCGACGACACGTCCACGACAAACAGACCAATATCGCGGTGGTCGAGATGCTCGACGATGGTGCGCATCGTTTTCCGCATCGACGGCAGGCCCAAGGGAACGCAGTGCATGACCGATGGTGTAGGCTCATCGAACAGCCGCGCGGTCGGGACCGTTTCGCCGATCATGTTCGGCAGCGCGACGACCTCGACGCTTGAGCTTACGGACTCGAAATAGTCCGGCCCGGCCGTCAGAACAGAGACCTGCCTGTCCTGGCTGAAATGCTCGGCAATGGCCATGATACGGTTGGCATGTCCGCGGCCCTGATGATGGGCGAAAAACGCGATTGGCTTTTTCATACTCGATAATTCCTATGAATACAGAACGGTACCGGGCTGTCGCGCGGCCTCAATTTCAGTCGGGTTCGGAAAGCGCAGGACGTCCAGCGCATCGCCATCCTCCTCCCATCGGATTAGCCCCGCCTCGCGGAACTGGCCAAGCCAGTAGCCCATGCACCAGCGGCCATGCTTTTCCTGAAAGAGGCGGGCGTTGCGCAAGATCGGGTCGAAGTTGTGCAGAGGCGGTATGAGGACCGGGTGATGCTGGTGGTAGACGCGCGCGCCACCCACCCGGTAGGTCTTCACTCCGGCCTGCTCTGCCGATGCGGCGAAGTCGGTTTCTTCCCCGCCATAACCGACAAAGCGCTCATCCATACCGCCGATCGCTTGCCACGTGCTTTTTCGCAGCGCGAAGGACAGGCCCCAAAGCTGGCCGCCATCCGGTTCCTGCTCGACACGGCCGAATTCAGGAAACCGGGGCTTGGAGACATGCGGTTTGCCGAGCTCGTCGAGCACACCGTAGTCTCCTTCGAAAGCGGCCACTTCTGCCGGCAGATACAGAACTTCGCTCAGACAGATCCCGTCATGCTCGTTCAAGGCGGCAGAGTAGGATTCAACAACCGTTGGCGACGCGATGCAGTCAACATCGAGAAACATGAGTGTGTCCCCCGACGCCGCGTTTGCCGCCGCGTTCCGCGCCTTGGCAAGCGGCAAGTCCTCTCCCTCGACGAACACGTGCTTGACCGGAAACGGCAGGCTCGGCAGATCCTCGAAAGGCTCCGGCTGCATCCAGGCGATCACGAGCTCCTTGGGAAGGCACGACTGCTCCCCAAGGCTGCGCATCAGGTTGGCGAGATGTCGCTCGCGGCCACGAACCAGGGTCAGGACACTGAGAGACATTCAGCCTCCGCCTGTCTGCGGAAGTGGAGAACACCTTCGATAATGCCTGCCGCGTGGGTTTCTGAAGCGATATAGGAATGGCTGAGTGCAGGAAGCGTGGCCAGTCCATCCGAGTAGTTGGCTACGATGATCGACTGCGGGATGGCCTGAAGCATCTCGATATCGTTGCCGGAATCGCCGGCGACGAATACCATGTTTTCAGACAGTCCAGCACCACGACGGACGTAGTCAACGGCCGTCCCTTTTGAAGCCTTGAGCGGCAGGACGTCGAGGTACCGTCGATGGCTGTGGATCACCGACGCGCGCAAACCTGCCTTTTCCAGCAGTTCCTTGATGCGTGCCACGACGCCGCTCGAGCCGTCACTGAAATAGCTGAGCTTGAAATCGCGCTGTTCGAGTGACGCCTGCGGGGTGAGGAAACCTGCCTTGCGCAGAACTCTCTCGATGCCGCTTCGGTCCCAGTTCTCGGCGATGCGCTCGGCCCAATGCCGGTCATACTCGTAGGAGACGCCGTTCTCGCTCAGGTGATAGATCTCGGATCCGACCGAGGTGATCATGACTTCCGGCCTCGGCACATCCTCCTGTTCGAGAATGGCCATGGCGCTGTGGAAGGAACGACCGGTCGCGACCCCGAAAGACAATCCACTCTGCTGTCGCCGCCAATTGCCAAAGGCATGAAGATGCGGAACCGATCCCACCAGAGTGTTGTCGATGTCGCTGATCAGTAGCTGCGAGGGCTTTTCCGTCTTGGCTGCGGGCTTGTCGATCAGCTCCGAGAGCAGGCCGTGATACCGTTCGGTATGTCGCGCCCAGTCATAACAGGCGACAGCACGTTCGCCGGCCTTGGAGTAAGTCTGCCACGTTTCGGAGCAGCCCAGGATTTTCAGCGCGGCGGAAGCAAGACCGTCCTCGTCGCGCGGGTCTATCAAGACACCGTTGCCGCAGGTCTCGACGATATCATTGGGGCCGCCGCTGTCTGTCGCGATCAAAGGCAGACCAACGGCCGAGGCTTCCAAAAGCGTCAATCCGAACGGTTCGTTGAGTGCCGGATTGACGAAAATGCCACCGCGATCGCGAGCATAGGCATAATAGGCTGGCACCAAATCCGGTCGATGCATCTTCGGATAGGCGATCTTGCCGTACAGATCGTAGGTATCGACGAGATGAAGGATTTCGCGCAGGTTGTCCGCGAGATCCGGTTCGAGCTCGTCGATTTCGCAGCGGTTGCCGGCGAGGATCACAAGGTTCGCAGCTTCCTGGAGCGCTGGCGATTTTCCGTAGGCCCGCACAAGCCCGATCAGGTTCTTCTTGGTGACCGGGCGCGCGATGGCAAGCAACACAGGCTTTTCCGGTTCAGCGAGGAAACGAGCGAGCTGCACCTCGACAGTTTCCGATGACTGGGCGCCCTGAAAAGCATCGAGGTCGCTGCCGGGCGGAAGCACGCGGATTTTGCCGGCGTCGTAATTGTCATACCCCTTGTACTGCAGCTCAGCCTCGTCGCGCGAGGACGCAATGATCAGGGACGCCTGTTCAAGCGCGCATTCTTCCGCCGCAAGACGATGCGTCATGGATGCGTCCGATGCGATTTCCGGCATGGCCGCAATTTTCACCCTGCCGAGCGAATGCCCCGTGAAAACGAAGGGAATGCCCAACTCCGTTTTGATCCGCGCAGCGACGACCGCAGCGTCGGCGTAATGCGCATGGACAATGTCAGGAAGCCCATGTTCGCGAAGGTGAGCGATCAGCGCTTCGCTGAAGGATGCAACCTCTGCATGCATATCCTCTTTGCTGACATAATCGGGGCGGTTGGTACGCAACCGTACAATCGAAATCTGGGGGCTCACGGCCTCGGAAGGCCGCTGATAGTCCTCGCCGTGGCCTTCGAAGGCGCGCGTTGCGATCACTATTTTGGAGGCGGTGTCAGAGGCTTCACAGGCGCCGACAAGATCCATCAAGTAGCGGATATGCCCGCCGGTATCGGCCGTTAGCCCATACTCGACATTATTTCCGCGCAGACACCCTTGAAGTGCGACATGAAGAACGAACATACACAACCTTTCTGAGCAACAAGGATACAAAATGCTAGAATGCGCACCGGAACTCCCGAAGCCGATAAGGGTTGCGCAGGTTGCACCAAGTATCTTCCCCGTTCCTCCCCGCGATCATGGCGGAACGGAGCGTGTAATCCACGATCTCTGCGTAGCGATGCAACGCCAGGGTTGTGAGGTTACCCTGTTTGCGGCATCCGACAGCACCACGCCGGTCACCCGCATCGGGTCCCTGCCGAGCTTGCAGTTTCTGGAGAGCGAACACGGCACCGTGCCGCCTTCGATACCGGCAGTGCTCGAAAGCGTGACGTTGGATGAGGTTCGCCAGCGGCTCGACGAGTTCGACATCCTGCATTTCCACGGCGAGTTCTTTCACGCGACCCTGCTGGGCGATCAGCGCTCGAAATCGCTGACAACGATCCATTGGCGCGTCGACGAGCTTGACCGGAAGCTGTTCTTCAATGCCTTCCCCGACCTGCCGGTCGCGGCCATTTCAGCGTCCCAGCAACGTGGGATCCCAGAAGCCAGCCGCGCCGGCGTCGTCCTTCACGGCGTCGACGGAGACCGCTTCGAGCCCTCCTTCGAGCCCGGGTCCTATCTCGCCTTCATCGGGCGCATGACCGACCAGAAGCGGCCGGACAAGGCAATCGACGTTGCGGTCGAGTGCGGTCACCCCATCAAGCTCGCCGGTACGGTTGACGTCGGCAATCCGCTCTACTTCGACACCTATGTCCGGCCGAAGCTTGGCGATGGTGTCGAGTATGTCGGCCCGGTCGGTGATGCGGCCAAGAGCGAGCTGCTCCGCGGTGCGACAGCGCTGCTGTTTCCGATCGACTGGCCGGAACCGTTCGGTCTGGTCATGATCGAGGCCATGGCCTGCGGCACGCCCGTGATTGCGTGGAACAAGGGTTCGGTCTCCGAAGTGGTCGAAGACGGTGTCACCGGCTTTATCGTCGAGAACGAAGCGCAGGCAGTCGAAGCGGTCAACAAAGTCGCGAGCCTCGATCGCCGCCGCATCCGCGCCCGGTTCGAGGAGCGCTTTACCGCAGACCGCATGGCGCGGGACTATATCGAGATGTACAAGAGGATGCTGAAGTCGTGATGCGGACAGCGCTTTTCGCCTGGGACTACCCGCCGTCTCCAAGCGGACTTTCGACGGCGGCCAGGGAGATCGCTATGGCGCTCTCTGGCGAGGGCTGCGACGTGACGGTCTTTACGCTCGATCGCTCGGGAGCTCAGAACATAGACGGCGTTCACGTCGTCGGTTGTGATATCCCGGATCAATCCCGTATCGGCCGCCTGCGCAAATGGGCAGCGATCGGTCACGCCGCCGCACCGCTGCGGTTCCGCCAGGCCGTTTTGCGTGATCATGCGGCAAAGCCCTTCGACGTGGTGGAAGCAACCAACTGGTACGCGCCAGCGAGTTTGCTGACGGGTCGGCACGGATTTGCGCTTGTGACGCGCAATTCGACGCCCGCTGCCTGGAGCAGGATGGCTGAGCTGCCGGTTCGCGACAAGCTGGACGCGGCTGCTGCGGACTTGCTGGAAAAGAAGCAGGCAAGGTCGAGCGCCGGGCTGATCTCCAACACGGACGAACACGGTCGACGGATCGTCGACCTCTATAAGATCGATAGCCAAATACCGCATCGGACGATCGGCCTTTCGCTGCCGCCTGAATTGCTGAAGACGGCACAGTCATCGCCCTACCCGGCTGGAGAGGAACCTGTCAGAATCCTGTTCGTCGGACGTGCGGAACAGCGCAAGGGTTTTGCAGAGCTGATGGGTGCGGTAGAAATTCTGGCCGCCGAAGTCGCTTCCGGAACACTTCCTCCGTTTCACGTCAATCTGCTCGGCGTGCCGTCCGTCGATCTGCCGCCGCAGATGAGCGCTCATGCGCGCGAACGGGTAACCGCCCTGGGCCGCCAACCCGACGAAATGCTCCACGACCTCTATCGGCAGGCTCATATCGTTGCGGCACCGTCGCGATACGAAAGCTTCGGACTGGTTTACCAGGAGGCGATTGCGTTCGGGCGGCCCGTGGTTGCGTCAGCTGAAGATCCGAGCGCGCGGGAATTCGTCGGAGCGACCGGAGCCGGGCTACTCGCGGAACGAACGCTTCCCCAGGACATCGCAGCCTCCTTGCGATCCCTTATCCAGTCGCCACAGTTGCGTGAACAACTGCATCATCGCGCCGTGCTGGCAGCCGGCCGTTTCGATAGACCCTATCTCGGTCGCGAGACCATGGCGCTCTACCGGCAGGCAATAGCCAAGTCTGGAAAGGCAAGATCTTGAAGGACGAGACAAACATCCGAGACGAAAGCCATATCGCGATCATCGGCAACTCCCCTGACTTCGTCGATGCCGGGCAGATGACGGATCGCTGTGACTGGGTCACGCGCTTCAACAATACCGCTGGGTTCATGGACGTCTCGGGGACGGCGATCTCCGAACTGGTTCTCGTCAGCCGCGGCGGACAGGCGACCGAATGGCTGGCCGACCCGGAGTTCACCAATCGCCCCGCGGTGCGGAAAGCCGCACTGATTACATTGGTTTTTCCGCCGAGTTCGGATCCCGGCGACGAATGCGGCGCCTTGGAGCTGACGTCGTTGCTGGAGGGCATCGGAAAACGCGTGCGCTATATCGAGCAATCCGTTCACGATCAGGCCCGACAGGAGCTGGAGGCGCTGGGCGCGCCGCCGGACGCAGCCTTGAGCTCGGGTTTCGTCTATGCGTTCGAAACCCTCCTCAATCGACCGGAAGATGCGCCGCCTGTGATCGTGGCGGGCTTTTCGTTCGAAGGCTGGGACGGTCATGCCTGGGGCGCCGAAAAGCGCTGGTTCGAAGACATGCAAAAGTCGGGACGGCTCGATATTCGCGGGCTGTAAACCCTTCGTCAGGATAACGGCTGGCGCGTTCTCTGGCTGTCTAAGCCGCTTGCCCGACCAGAATTTCTAAATGGACGGAACTTCGGTCGGACTCACGCCTTCTAACGCCATGAAAAACAAAATCCTGCTCGTCTCGCTTCTATCCTCAATCACATTCGGAGCCGCGCAAGCGCAGGAATTGACCGCTGAGGCGGTCAATAACGCGAATATTGCTTCTGTTCCGCCAGAGCCAGTCCAGCAGCAGGAGAAGCCTGCCCCGGATCCCGCGATCATTCACCTTCAGGTTCTCCTCGATCGCGCCGGCGCTTCCCCGGGCGTGATCGACGGCCTGGACGGAAACAATGTTCGCAAGGCTGTCGCTGGTTTCGAAGCTCTGCAGAGCCTTCCAGTCGACGGGAAAGTCGACCCCGACGTGGTCACCCGTCTGGCAGACGATCAGCATGTCATCGGTCCATACCAGATCGATCCCGATGATGCTGCAGACATCGTCGCCGAGATTCCGAAGGACTATGCCGAACAGGCGAAGATGGAGCATCTTGGCTTTACCAGCGTCGCTGAAAAGCTCGCCGAGCGGTTCCATATGGACGTGGACCTCGTGCATGCGCTGAACCCATCGGCGAAATTTGAGGCCGGGGAAACCATCTTGGTCGCTAACATTGGCGCGCCCCGGGCCGGCGTCGTCAAACGGATAGAAGCTCGCCGCAAGGAAGGACAGCTGGTCGCTTACGACGATCAGGATGCTATCATCGCGGTTTATCCGGCCACGATCGGGAGCGAGGACAACCCTTCGCCCTCCGGCAAGCATAAGGTCAACGGCGTCGCCCGTAACCCGACCTATGAATACAATCCGAAAATCAACTTCCAGCAGGGACAAAACAAGTCCAAGCTCACACTCCCGAGCGGTGCCAACAATCCTGTCGGAACGGTCTGGATCGATCTGTCGGAGCCGACCTATGGCATTCACGGAACGCCGGAGCCGTCGCTGATCGATAAGGCGGGCTCGCACGGTTGTGTGCGTCTCACGAACTGGGACGCCGAGGAACTGGCCAGCATGGTGAAGCCCGGCGTGATGGTCGAATTCGAAGACTAAAGCGTTACTTCGTCACGCGCGCATAGGCGCCCAGAATGAGCCGTTCGGCGCGCAGGAGGTAGGCCTCGAGCATGATGGATGCTTCCTGCGCGCGACCCGCTTCCAGTTCGGTGAGGATCTCGAGGTTCTGGTCGATGAACGGACCATGCAGCAGCTCCGGATCGCGCAATAGGCCGAAGACGAGGCGCAGTTCCAGCGATATCTGTGCGTAGAAGGCCGAAAGGCGTGAACTGTCCGCGAGTTCGACGACGGCGGAATGGAATGCGATATCGGCAGTACCGACGCTCAACCAGTCCTTCGTCTCCCGCGAGAGTGCCGCCGCCTCGACGGCCGCCCGCATCTTGGCCACGCCCGGATGGCGCGGATGCGCATTGGCAATTGCCGAGCATTCGATGACCCGCCGGACGCGGTAGATATCGATGATCGTTGCCATGCTGGGAGTCGAAACGAAAACGCCCCGATTGGCTTCGTATCGCAGCAGCCCTTCCTTGGTCAGAATGCGGAATACTTCGCGCAACGTGTTGCGTGATACCTGCATTTCGTCGCTGAGAGTCAATTCTGAAAGATGGCTGCCGGGGGTAAGCCTGCCGGAGATAACCTGTTCGCGGATACGACTGGCAACGCTTTCGGCAAGCGTCTGCACCGGCTCGCCCGGACGCGCAATCACTGGACCGTTGCCGTCTGGAACAGAAAGCACGCCTTTATCAGCGCCTTGCAGTTTGCGTTCAGCCAAGCCTTTGCCCCTCGCTCCGGATCTCGTCTCAATTTTCGGTAAAGCGCTTCGAACCCCGTCACAAGCGAAATGAGCCGAACTCGAACCTGCATGGTCCACTAAACCGTGCAAAACGCGGGTGACGCATCATTATTGCGCATTTGCCTAACTGTAGAGCAACATATAAAAATTGTTCAACACTCTGGACAGCATTGTTCGCCTTTGTTAGCGTCTAGTCAACGAGGATGAGGGTGCGCTGACAGTATGCTGACCATCGACATCAACAGTGACTTGGGCGAGAGCTTCGGCGCCTGGAAGATGGGTGACGATTGCGCCATGCTCGACGTGGTGAGCAGCGCCAACGTCGCCTGTGGTTTCCACGCCGGCGATCCGGCAGGGATTCTCAAGACAGTGAAGGCCGCCGCAGAACGTGGCGTGGCGATTGGTGCGCATGTCGGCTATCGCGATCTGGCAGGCTTTGGCCGTCGCAACATGGATCCTTCGAGCGAAGAACTGATTGGCGACGTGATCTATCAGATCGGCGCCTTGCAGGGCCTGGCCAAGGCTGCCGGCACCCGCGTTACCTATGTGAAGCCGCATGGCGCGCTCTACAATACGATCGCCATCGACGCGCGGCAGGCAGCCGATGTGATCGCCGCAATCCGGGCCATCGATCCTTCGCTGGTGCTGATGGCGCTGGCCGGTTCACAGCTGGTTGAGCAGGCCCGTAGTGCCGGCCTGACCGTCGTTGCCGAGGCCTTTGCCGATCGCGCCTATACGCCGGAAGGCAACCTTGTCTCCCGCCGCGAAAAAGGCTCGGTCCTGCATGATCCCGAACTCGTGGCCCAGCGGATGCTGCGCATGGTCCGCGACGGTGCGATCGAAGCGATCGACGGCACGATGACGAAGATCGATGCGCAGTCCATCTGCGTGCATGGCGACAGCCCAGGCGCAGTCGCGATCGCGCAGCGGCTGCGCGCGCTTCTGGAAAAGTCCGGCCATGCCGTCCAGCCCTTCGCGCCGGCCGTATAACCCGGCATGCATATCGCTCCCCCGTCCATGCCTCGTGATACATCCATGCGCTTTCTGCCCGTGCGTGACGACAGCATTCTGGTCGAACTCGCCGATCTGGCCGAGGCGCTGGCGCTGTTCGACGCACTGGAAACCAACCCAGTCGACGGTATCCGTGAGATCATTCCGGCAGCGCGGACGCTTCTGATCTCCTTTGATCCGAGCGTGATCTCCAACGAAGCGCTGACGGATGCGGTTGCCGCACTCTCGGGTGGCGAGCGCAAGGCGGCGTCCGGCCCGCTGGTCGAAATCCCGGTTCGCTACGATGGCGAGGATCTTGGCGAAGTTGCCGCCATCCTGGGAGTGAGCGTCACTGAAGTCATTCGCATGCATGGCGAAAGCGAGTATGTCGCGGCCTTCACGGGCTTTGCACCGGGTTTCGCCTATCTGTCGGGCGGCGATCCACGGCTCAACGTACCCCGGCGCAAGTCTCCCCGGACACGAGTTCCGGCAGGAGCGGTGGGCCTTGCCGGCGAATTCAGCGGCATCTATCCCAAGACCAGCCCAGGCGGCTGGCAGCTGATCGGCAGGACGCCGCTTGCCATGTTCGATATCGATCGCGCACCCGCCTCGCTTCTCCAGCCGGGAAGTCGCGTGCGTTTTCGCGATATGGCGGCCGACAAAGCCTACGAAGTTTCGGCCCCTGCGAAAACTGCGACTGCTCCTGTCGCGGCAAGCTATTCAAACTGCGCAATCGAGGTTCTGGCCGTCGGCCTGCCGGTCCTGTTTCAGGATCTCGGCCGCGCTGGTCAAGCAAACCAGGGCATCAGCGTATCTGGCGCAGTCGATCGCAGCAGTTTCAAGGCCGCCAACCGCCTCGTCGGCAATCCGGTCGGCACGCCGGCGCTGGAGATCTCGCTTGGCGGCTTCCGTTTTCGCATGCGCGGCCGCGGCGTGATTGCGGTGACGGGTGCATTCACGCCGATCACGATTGTCACCACCTTTGGCCGAAAGCTGTCGGTAGCCCATGGCGAAGCAATCGCGCTCGATGACGGCGACATCGTTTCGCTCGGGCAACCGACAGCCGGCATGCGCTCCTATCTGGCACTGCGCGGCGGCTTTGACGTGACGCCGGTTCTCGGCAGCGCGGCGACGGATACCCTGGCGCAGATCGGGCCTGCAGCACCTGGCGCGGGCGCCGTTATCGGAATTCACCCGCCGGTGCCGGGATCGACCGTTGCTGCGCCAGAACTACCGGCGTTCGACATGCCGGACACTGTGGAGACCGTCGTTCTCGACGTAGTGATGGGGCCGCGCACCAACTGGTTCACACAAAGCGCTGTCGAGAATTTCCTGTCCCAGGAATGGTCGGTGACGCCGCAATCAAGCCGGGTCGGCATCCGTCTTTCAGGCGAAGCGCTGGAGCGCCAGAACCATAGCGAGTTGCCGAGCGAGGCGACCGTGCGCGGCGCGCTCCAGGTGCCGGCGAGCGGTCAGCCGGTCCTGTTCCTTGCCGATCATCCGCTGACCGGCGGTTATCCGGTCATTGCCAATGTCGCCCGCCATCATCTCGATCTCGCAGGCCAGATCCCTGTCGGAGCGCAGATCCGTTTCAACGCGATCAGCGCCTTCGCTCCCCGGTCCATCTTAGGAAAATACCCATGAAGAAGGTTCTGATAGCAAACCGCGGCGAGATCGCGGTGCGGATCATTCGGGCCTGCAAGGATTATGGCCTGACCTCGGTTGCCGTTTACGCGGATGCCGATGCAGACGCGATGTTCGTGGCTCAGGCAGACGAAGCGTATTCCCTGAACGGTGCCACGGCCCGGGAAACCTATCTCGACATCGACAAGCTGATCGCCGTCGCCAAGCGCTCCGGCGCCGACGCCGTGCATCCTGGCTATGGCTTTCTCTCCGAGCGCGCGGAATTCGCAAAGGCTGTCATCGATGCCGGCCTGATCTGGATCGGTCCAGCCCCTCACGTGATCGAAGCGCTCGGCGACAAGCTGCAGGCCCGCGCGATCGCCCAAAAGGTCGGTGCACCGCTGGTTGCCGGTAGCGACGGCGCAATCACCTCGCCTGCCCAGGCCCTTTCTTTCGCACGCCAATTCGGCATGCCGATTGCCATCAAGGCGGCGCATGGTGGCGGCGGACGCGGCCTGAAGATCGCCCGCGATCTCGACGAGGTCGAAGAACTGTTCTCATCGGCAACGCGCGAAGCGGTCGCAGCCTTCGGTCGTGGCGAGTGCTATGTCGAGCAGTTCCTGGACCGGCCGAGGCATATCGAAGCCCAGGTGCTGGCGGACAGCCACGGCAATGTACTCGTCGTCGGCACCCGCGACTGCTCGCTGCAGCGGCGCAACCAGAAGCTCGTCGAGGAAGCCCCCGCACCGTTCCTCTCGGACGAGCAGCGCGAAAAGATCCACGCGGCCTCGCGCGATATCTGCGCAGAGGCTGGCTATACCGGTGCCGGCACAGTCGAATTCCTGCTCAGCGCCGATGGCGTCATCTCCTTCCTCGAGGTGAATACCCGCCTGCAGGTGGAACATCCGATCACCGAAGAGACTACCGGTCTCGACCTCGTCATCGAACAGTTCCGCATTGCCGAAGGCCTGCCGATCAGCGTGACCACGATGCCGGAGCCGCGTGGCCACGCGATCGAATTCCGCATCAATATGGAAGATCCCGGTCGCGGCTTCCTGCCGTCCGCCGGAGAGATCTCGAATTTCACGGCGCCATCGGGGCCGGGCGTACGTCTCGATAGCGGCGTCACGACGGGTTCGGTCATTCCGCCGATGTTCGACTCGCTGGCTGCAAAGCTCGTCGTCTGGGGTGCGACGCGCGATCAGGCCATTGCCCGTGCCCGCCGCGCGCTCAGCGAATTCACGATCGAGGGCGTGCCGTCCGTCCTGCCGTTCCACCGTGCGGTGCTCGATCATGCGGATTTCTCAGGCGCGGACTTCCGCGTCCACACGCGCTGGATCGAAACGGATTTCGCCGAGATGCTCGAAGACGCTGCCCGCCCTGCCCCGGCATCCGCCAGCGGGCTTCTTCGCGGCCATGTCGAGATCGACGGCAAACGTGTCGAGATCGGCATCCCCGATACGTTTCTGCGCCTGTTGGGCCAGATGCCGGCGACGGCATCGAGCGCCGGACCGGACGCTGCCGAGAATGATGCCGGCGCTGTTCGCGCCTCGGTTCCAGGCCTGCTCGTGCAATGGAATGTCGAGGATGGCGCAGCCGTCCGTGAAGGCGAAGTTCTTGCCATGATGGACGTGATGAAGATGGAAACCGCCGTCACCGCACCTGTTAACGGTATCATCAGCCTACTGGCAAAGGCCGGATCCTCCCAGACTGCCGGCGCAGTCATTGCCCGTATCGCCCCGGACGACGCCGGAACCACTAGCACGACGGAGACGCGGACATGAGCATGACCGAAAACAGCAAGCCGCTCCTGTCGGTCGAACGCCTGAGCGTCGAATTCGGCGAAAGCCGCGTCGTCGACGACCTGTCCTTTACCGTCGAGGCCGGCCAGACGGTCGCCGTGGTCGGCGAGTCCGGTTCGGGCAAATCGGTGACCTCGCTGTCGACCATGCGTCTCGCCGACATGATGGGTGCAAACTATGCATCCGGTCGCATCATGTTCAACGGCCGCGACCTGTTGCAAGCCAGCCAGAAAGAGATGCGGTCGGTCCGCGGCAAGGAGATCGCCATGATCTTCCAGGAGCCGATGACCTCGCTCAACCCGGTCTTCACCATCGGCGACCAGATCTGCGAAGTGCTTGTCCTACACGAGAAGATGAGCAAGAGCGCGGCCCTGGCCGAGGCCGGCCGGCTGCTCGACATGGTGCGCCTGCCCGACTCTGAAGAACTTCTGACCCGCTTTCCGCACCAGCTGTCCGGCGGCATGCGTCAGCGCGTGATGATCGCGATGGCGCTTGCCTGCCGCCCGAAGCTGCTGATTGCCGACGAGCCGACGACTGCGCTCGACGTTACCATCCAGGCGCAGATCCTCAACATCATGCGGGATCTGCAGAAGACGCTCGGCATGGGCATGGTGTTCATCACCCATGACATGGGCGTCGTTGCCGAAATGGCAGACCATGTCGTCGTCATGTGGAAGGGTAAGAAAGTCGAGGAAGGTCCGGTTCGCGAGATCTTCGCCAACCCGCAGCATCCCTATACTCAGGCCCTGCTTTCGGCCGTGCCGAAGCTCGGCAGCATGACGGGAGAGGCTTTCCCGAAGCGTCTGCCACTGACCATTTTGCAGGATGGCAAGCCGACCGTCGTCGGCGTGGAGCGGATCCAGGACACGGTCAAGAATGGCGCAACGCCGCTCCTGTCCGTCAAGGATCTCTACGTCCGCTTCGACATCAAGAAGAACCTGTTCGGCAAGGCCACCCATCGCTTGAGCGCCGTGCAGAAAGTGAGTTTCGACATCAACCCCGGTGAGACGCTGGCACTGGTTGGCGAAAGCGGATCGGGCAAGTCGACGATCGGCCGGACGATCCAGCAGCTTCAGTCTGCCATGTCGGGCGACATCGCCTTCAACGGCCGAACCTTCTCATCCATGTCCGCTGCTGAACGCTTCCGCCTGCGCCAGGATGTGCAGTACATCTTCCAGGACCCGTTCGCCTCGCTTGACCCGCGCAAAACCGTCGGCTTCTCGATCGCCGAGCCGATCAACACCCACAGCCTGATCTCCGATAGCAAGGCCCTCCGCCGCCGCGTCGACGAACTGCTGGAACGTGTCGGCCTCACCTCCGATGTCGCAACCCGTTATCCGCACGAGTTTTCCGGCGGCCAGCGGCAGCGCGTCTGCATTGCCCGCGCGCTTGCCTCCGATCCGAAGCTGATCATTGCCGACGAGGCGCTGTCGGCGCTCGACGTGTCGATCCAGGCACAGATCATCAACCTGTTCATGGATCTGCAGGCCGAACGCGGTCTCGCCTACCTGTTCATCAGCCATGACATGGCCGTGGTCGAGAAAATGAGCCACCGCGTCGCGGTTCTGTTTCTCGGCCAGATCATGGAACTTGGCTCACGACGCCAGGTTTTCGAGACGCCTGCCCACGATTACACCCGTCGCCTTCTGTCCGCGGTACCGGTCGCCGATCCGACCGTTGCCCGCCAGTCGGCGATGATCGAGGGCGAAATTCCCAATCCGGTGAGGCGCGTCGGTGACGAGCCCGCCATCCTCGTGCACGAGGAAATCAATCCAGGCCACTTCGTCGCGAAGAGCGCCTGAAACCAGCGACACAATCGCAACCATCTGAAGAGGAACAGATCAATGACAACAATCAAACGGGGACTGAAGGCGACCGCAGTGGCGCTTGCGCTCTCGACTGCCTTTGCGTCGGCGCCTGCGTTCGCTGCCGGAAAGCTGACCATTTCGAGCCCGCAGGATCCGGGCAGCTGGGATCCGATCGATACGTTTCTCGTGCAGTGGGCAGCCGTTGCCACCAACATCTTCGACGGACTGACCTATCGTGGTCCGGACCTGAAGCTGGTTCCGGGTCTGGCTGAATCCTGGGAAGAACTCGACGAAGGCAAGCGCATCCGTTTTAAGCTGCGCCAGAACGTGAAGTTCCACAACGGCGAGCCCTTCAACGCAGCCGCCGTCAAGTTCACCTTCGAGCGCCTTCTCGGCGAACAGGGTGCCAAGGGTCCGCAGCGTTCGAACTACATCTCGATCGAGAGCATCGACGTCATCGACGACTATACGGTTGACCTGAAGCTCAAGGCTGCCGATCCGGTTCTTCTGACCAAGCTTGCCGGTTACGGCGCGATGATCGTTCCGCCGAAATACATCCAGGAAAAGGGTGAGGACAATTTCAACCTCAACCCGGTCGGCACGGGCGCGTTCAAGTTCGTATCCTACCAGCCCAAGGTCGACATCAAGCTCGAAGCCAATGCCGACTATTGGGGGGGCGCGCCGAAACTTTCGGAACTTCAGTTCCGCTTTATCTCTGAGCCGGCAACCGCTGTTGCCGAACTGCAGGCTGGCCGCGTCGATCTGGTGATCCCGCCGACCATTCCGATCGGCATGCTGCCGGTCATCGAAGGCGACAACAAGCTGGAAATCGTTTCCGTTCCCGGCCCGACTGTCGACGCGCTGCGCTTCAACACCCGCGACGGCATCACAGCCGACCCGAAGGTGCGCAAGGCGATCATCATGGCTGTCGATCGCGGCACGATCGTCAAGTCGATCCTCGCCGGCCAGGCCTCAGAGATCACCAGCTTCCAGAGCGCGCTTTCCTTCGGCTTCGATCCGGATCTCAAGGCAATCCCTTATGATCCGGCCGGTGCCAAGAAGCTGTTGGCAGAGGCCGGCGTGAAGGCTGGTGCGACGCTGCAGATCGATATCCGCGGCAATGATGCAACGATGAACGAAGTGGCGCAGGTCATTTCCAGCTACCTGTCGATGGTCGGCATCACCGCCACTATCAAGCCTTACGAAACCAACGTTCTGCTGAACGACATCATCCCGCAGGGCAAGACCGGCGCGATGTTCCAGCAGAAGTGGGGCGGCTGGACCTTCGACTACGACAACACCGCCTATTCGATGTACCACTCGGGCGAAAAGTGGAACCCGTACGATAAGGACGAAAAGCTGGACAAGCTGCTGGAATCGCAGCGTCCGCTGACCGACCGTGCGGCCCGCGAAAAGATCCTGCGGGAAGTCGGCGCCTATGCGTCGGAACGCGCGCTCGAACTGCCGCTCTACAACAGCAACGCCATCTTCGGCATCAACAAGCGGGTCAAGGGCTTCATCGCGCCCCCGGACAACCGCCTGAAGCTGACCGACGTCACCGTCGAGTAGTCATCCGAAAAGCCACCCCGCCCGGGCCAACCCGGGCGGGGCCGAACTTCTCCTTAAGGACAACACAGTGGCCGGTTTCCTCATCAAGCGATTGCTACAGGCGATTTTCGTCGTCATCGCCATCACGCTCATCGTCTCGTTCGCCATTCGCCTGACCGGTGATCCGGCCGTCACGATGTTCCAGGGCGGCGGCAGCATGACGGAAGACGATCTGGCGCGCATTCGCGCAGCGCTCGGAACCGACCAGCCGTTCCTCGTCCAGTACTGGACGTTCATGAAGGGGCTGGTCACGCTCGATTTCGGTCGCAGCTTTTCCGGCGGAACGTCGGTCTCGATGCTGATCGGCAATGCCCTGCCGGCGACCCTGCTGCTCGCCTTTATCTCGATGTTCGTGTCGATCGCGCTTTCGATCCCGCTCGGCATCAAGGCTGCCACCTCGCGCGGCAAGGCCGCCGATCAGGCCATCCGCATCTTTTCGCTGATCGGCCTGTCGTTTCCCAATTTCTGGCTCGCCACCATGCTGGTCCTCTTGTTCTCCATCACGCTCGGCTGGCTGCCACCAAGCGGCATGTCGGGCTTTTCGAGCTATGTCATGCCCGCCGTGACGATGGGTGTGATCCTGACCGCGACGAATGTGCGTCTTGTCCGCACCTCGATGCTGGAAACGCTGCAGTCGCAATACATCATGGTCGCGCGCGCCAAAGGCTTGAGCGAGAGCAAGGTTCTCTACAAGCACGCGCTGCGCAACTGCGCCATTCCGCTGATCACTTATTTCGGCCTGCAGTTCGGTGGCCTGCTCGGCGGCATCGTCGTCATCGAGCGCGTGTTCAACTGGCCGGGACTGGGCACGCTTGCCTTCGACGCCGTCGGCGCCCGCGACTTCCCCGTGCTCCAGGCCGTCATCACCGTTCTGTCGCTGATGATCGTCGGCATCAACCTTCTGGTCGACATCGCCTATGGCCTCGTCGATCCCCGCATCCGCACGGAGTAACCGGCAATGGCAACCAAAACCTCTAGCCGCTGGCGCTTCGCGAGCCTTGAATTCGTTCTCGGCATGTCCCTCACCGTCGTCATCTGCCTCGCAGTGCTGTTTTCCGACCTGCTGTTTCCGGGCGGTGCTGACAAGATCGACCTGATGGCGCGGCTCGCCAAACCCTTTGCGACCGCCGCTCACCCGTTCGGAACCGATCCGCTGGGCCGCGACGTGCTGGCGCGTGTCGTTGCCGGCGGAAAGATCTCGCTCCTGGTCGGCTTCACCTCCGTCATCGGCGCCGTCGTCTTCGGCGTGCTGGTAGGCCTGATCGCCGGCTATTACCGCGGTTTCTGGGACATGCTGGTGATGCGTTTTGCCGACCTGCAGCTCGCGATGCCGTTCATTCTGCTCGCTATCACCTTCATCGCCATCGTCGGCGGCAGCCTGACCAACACGATCATCCTTCTGATCGTGTCGCAATGGGTGCAGTATGCGCGTCTGGTGCGCGGCTCGGTGCTGACGCTGAGGGAGCGCGAGTTCATCCTGTCGGCTCGCGCGATCGGGGTGAAGGACTGGCGCATCATCATCCAGCACCTTCTGCCGAACCTGATCGGACCGGTGATCGTTCTGATGACGCTCAACGTTGCCAACAACATCCTGCTCGAAAGCAGCCTGACATTCCTTGGCCTCGGCGTTGATCCGACCATTCCAAGCTGGGGCGGCATGCTGGCCGACGGCCGCACCTATCTGCAGACCGCATGGTGGGTCAGCGTCTTCCCGGGGCTTGCGATCCTGCTGACCGTGCTCGGCCTCAACCTCCTCGGAGACTGGCTGCGCGACAGCCTCGATCCGACCGGCCGCACATCCCGATAACCAGCACGGCATTCAACGAGGGTTAAGCGTCATGACTTCGATCTTTGAAACCACACTGGAGCGTACGCTCGACACGCTGGTTGCGAGCTCTGCGCCCGGCCAGTCGATCGAAGCCTGGACATTCGACGACACCAAGAGCCGACGTGCCGCCGAACAGGCGTTGAAGGACAAGGGCGTCACGGCGCGGATCCGCAGCGCCTACAAGCCGCTTCTGTTTGCGTTTCTGGAAGAGATCGACCTTGAAGGCGTGACCTCGATCGAGGTGCGTTATCCGGTCCATGCCGACGCTCCGGCCAACCGTTTCCGGCTCGAAGCCTATCCGCTTGCGGCACTTGTCGGAGACGCTGATATCGCGTTCATCGCGCGCGACGATGACGAACTGGTCTATGACGTGACGCTCACCCGCAACGGCCAGACGGAAACGCTGAAGGTTCAGGCGCCGAACCGCGTGCATACCGATGCGGTCGGGGAAACCAATCTCTCCCCGACCGGCTGGGTCAGCCGCAATGGCACGACCGGCGAGCGCTTGGAGACGGATTACGAGCGCCTGTTCAGCCTCGCAATCGACGCGATCGCAAACCACGACTGGGCTAACGAAGAACCCTATTTCGAAGAACTCAACATCGCCGTTTCCCATCCGGCGGAAGACATGCCGCTGGCGGTTGGCGACGAGGTCGTCAGCCTTCGCGAGGCCCTGCACGAGGACTTCTATTTCTCGCTGCTCGAATTCTTCCAGAAGAAGTCCGGACGCCCGCTCGGCGACCGTGGTCTGAAGCCCGGCCAGATCGTGCCGGAAATCGTGCGCAGCAGTGGTGAGATCTGTTTTCGGGTGGAGACCCGGCCGCTGAGCACAGGTTTCCAGGATGGCCCGGAACAGGCAATCGATACGGCCAGCGAACCACCGGCCGTTGCGCAGATGTCGAGACTGCTGTCGGACATCGGCGGAGAGGAATTCGATGCCCGGTCGCGCTCCGGCCGCGTTCTCTCGGCGCGTTACGTCAGAGGCAGCGACGCGGCGGTCATGATCAGCGGCGGCCAGCATCCGAACGAGACGACCGGCATTGTCGGCGCGATCCGCGCTGCCCGTGCGCTCAAGCAGCGTGCCGGCGCCCATTTCACCATCTCGCCGATCGAGAACCCGGATGGCTACGCGCTGCACCAGCGCCTGCGTGTCGATAACCCGCGCCACATGCATCACGCCGCCCGCTACACGGCGCTCGGCGACGATCTTGAATACCGGACGGCGGAAAATTCCGGCCAGCATCTCAACGAAAAAGCCATCCGTTTCACAGCGCAGGAATTGAGCGGCGCACAGCTGCATATCAACCTGCACGGCTATCCATCGCACGAATGGACGCGGCCGCTATCCGGCTACGTGCCGCGCGGTTTTGGCATGTGGACGCTGCCGAAGGGTTTCTTCCTGATCATGCGCCACCACGCCGGCTGGACGCAGCAGGCGGAAGCCATCCTCGACCACGTCACCCGGCATCTCGGCGCAATTCCAGGCATTCTCGACTACAACAATCGCCAGATCGCACTCTACGAAACCCATGCCGGCGAGACGGGCTTCCGCATCATCAACGGCTTCCCGTGCCTGTCGTCGATTGACGATCGCCATACCGTACCGCTGACGCTGATCACCGAATATCCTGACGAGACTATCTACGGCGACGATTTCGTCACGGGCCATACGGCGCAGATGGAGACGGTGATCTCGGCCTATGATGTCTGGCAGACGCTTAACGCCTATACGTCGTAAGGTGACAGGCTCCCGGTAGCTGCGCCTAGTTCGTTGCAGGCGGTTCGGTTACCCGATCTCGCCTGATCGCCTCTGAAAAGTCCTCGGACATGCCCGCCGCCTTGGCTTTCTCGGCAATATGGGACTGCTTCCTGAGCACCGCCATCGGGGACCCAGTGTCGAGGATGCCCTGATCGTAGGCGTATTCGGGTAGATAGCCGTTCACATACAGCCGCCAGTCGAGAGGGACCGTGCCTCCAAGCGTTCTGACGATGGCCACAACCGCAGTCGTGCAGTTCGTCATCAGCGAGTTGTACCACTGCGGCTGGCGGGACAGCTTGTTTGCATCCTCGACATAGGCGACCAGGAGGTTGCGTGCTGTCTGCGGCAAGACGTTCACCCGGTAGAGCTGGACGTCCTCGCCGCGCACGATCGTACGAACCCCGATAATATCCCGCTCCTCTGCTGCGACGATCACAAGCGGATTGCTCTTGAAGAGATCCGCGATCGGCGAAAACGCGCCTCCGCGCTTGCGGCGGACCTCGACGGACCAGGCGACGTGCTCGCCATTCGAGAAGCCGAAGCTGACCAGCATGTGGCCCATCAGCGGTCCCGACCAGTAGGACATGAAGAGATCAACCGACGTCAGCGTCTTTAGATCATACGTCTTGGTCTTCCAGTTTTCGGTATAGTCGGTATCGCTTCTCCAGGTGAAGTCTCGCACACCGTTCAGGGTCAACGTGTCGCCCGAAATCGTTCCGGTGACCTGTCGCGCAACGTCCGGCGACCAGTCTCCTACCGCTGGGGGCGCGAGCGTGAACCACCACGAAAGCACGATCGCGAAGGCCACCGAGAACACGCCCGTCGGAGCCCGCCATCGGTGGCGGATCACAGAGACGATGGTCCAGACACCGAGAGCGGCAAACAGCGCAGCGAACACCGCTCTTGCCGGGAGCGGCAATGGCAGACGGTACCACAGTGCCAGCGATGACCACGCCGAGACGAGTAGAATGACGATGAAAACGCCCGTCAGGGCGAGGAAGTGGAATGCTCGGCGCAAATCGGTGTCTCTCGGTTCAACACACGCAACATAGGGTGACAATCGACAAGTGCGACCACGCACGGACACAAGAATGAGAGAGAAGGATCAAGCATTCTTCCCTGGTCTTTCGCCAGAAACCGCAAGCTCAGCGCCCGCCGACGACCGCGCCTGCCAATCTGAACGGACTTGAAATGACCGATGCCGCGACGTCGAAGACGAAGGCGCCCGCCTCCGGCACCGAAACCGCCCCGCCACCCGCCTGCGCAAGCTGCGGACCCAGTTGTGCGAGATTGGCGTACCGGTCGTGCCCGACCCCATCTGCTGCCTTGACCGACGAGATGTCGATGATCCGCAGACCATAGCGCAAGGCTGCGTCGCGCACCGAAGGGCTATCAACATTGAGCGATCCCGCGCGCGGTTTCTCGCCGCTGATGAAACTGGAGATCTTGAGCGCCTTGTCGTCCTTGGAAACAAACAGCGTGATGGGGGTACGCATCCGCCCAACGACCTCCAGCTGCGACCTGAACAGATCGTCGTCAATGTCTGGAGCCGCGAGCACGACGACCAACTTGTCGAGGACGTCGCCGCGGCCTTCCAGCTTCAGCTGGCGAAGTGTTTCCATGATCAGGAAGCCGCCGATGCTGTGCCCGAACAGGATGACCCGTTTCACATCCCGTTTGGCTGCCATCGATTTGACGAGCCAGACCAGGGTGTCACGCGAAGCCAGGGCCGCGTCACGATCCGCTAGATATCCGGCAAGGGATCCCTGCGACGGCCAAGAGAAAAGGACGGGCTTTCCATCCGTCTTGGAATCGGCGGCGACCTGCGCGAGCCGGTACAGACCCTCCTGGAACGTATAGTTATACCCGTGGACAAAGATGCCAACCGCCCCATCCTTGTTGGGCGCGTCCGCCAACGCCAGAAACTGTTTTTGGTCGAGAGAGCGTCTTTCGGAAACAACCATGTCCGTCGACGCGTCGGGTTTACCGACAGGCCATTCGATCTTCGGCGGGCGGTGCGAGGGCGGGATTGCGACCGTGAACGTTTCGAAGGCCGGATCTGCGTTACGGCGGGACGAGTATCCGTCGCCGTCCCGCGACCGGTTCGTCGCAGTAAGGACGGTAAGCTGACGGCTGGATGCCGGGTTGACCGCGACCGGATCGAGAACAGAGGCCGAAGGCCTGTTGGCACAGGCAACGAGCTGAGCGGACACGATCGCGACAATCGCAACCGAGATCCATCGCCGCGTCAATACGGAATACTGCATCGTAACCAGCGACTTTCGAAAGGTGAATGGTGCCGGTAGATGCCACGAAATGTTGCCGAACTCAACTGGCTGAAACCCACGTCAAATTCGCCTGCACCACCTGGCCAGTCGACCGGAACACGAGTGCATCATTCAAGCTGAAATCAGAGGTAGGCCTGGCTTTGAAGACCCCGGACGGTGCTGCCACGGTCCGGGGTCTGGTCTTTGTTACACACGGCGAATTCATGGCCGGATTAGGCTGCTTGAGCCAGTCAGTCAGCGATTTTCACGATCAGCTTTCCGAAATTGCCGCCGGTGAGCATACCGATGAAAGCCTCCGGCGCACGTTCGAGGCCGTCAACGATATCTTCCCGATACTTTATGTCGCCGGACGCGACGCGCGGGCCAACCTCATCGAGGAAGTCTCCAAAGTGGCTGATGAATTCAGTCTGGATGAAGCCGCGGATGAGAAGGCTGCGCCTCAGAACCGCCGACATGGTGATCGGAAGCCTGTCCGTGTCCGCAGATCCGGCGCCATTGTAGTGCGCGACAAGCCCGCAGACGGGGACACGGGCAAACTGGTTCAGCAGCGGCAGGACGGCGTCCCAAACGTGCCCGCCGACATTTTCGAAATAGACATCGACGCCGTCAGGACATGCAGCAGCAAGATCGGACGCAAAATCTTGCGAGCGGTGATCGACAACGGCGTCAAAGCCGAGGCCATCTTTCACATACGCACATTTGTCCGGTCCACCGGCAATCCCGACTGCCCTCGCCCCGGCAAGTTTCGCAAGCTGGCCGACCAGCGAACCGACAGGCCCGGAGGCAGCGGCGACAACGACGGTCTCGCCTTGCTTCGGCTTCCCGATGAACTTCATTCCGCTCCAGGCGGTGGAGCCTGGCATTCCCAGCACGCCGAGTGCCGTCGTCAGCGGTGCGCCGTGCGTTTCGACACGCGTCAGGGTATCTCCGTGGACAACCGCATTGGTCGTCCATCCGGTCCGAGCACGAACGATATCGCCGGGCGAAAAGGCTGTGTGGCGCGACTTCACCACTTCGCAGATCGTCTCGCCTTCCATAACGCCATCAATGGGAACGGGCGCTGCATAAGACTTTGCGTCGCTCATGCGACCGCGCATGTAAGGGTCGAGCGAAAGATAGAGGCATCGCAAGGTGACCTCTCCTTCTGCTGCTTCCGGGAGTTCGAAATTCTCGATGCGGAAATTCCCAGCCTCGGGCTGACCGGTCGGTCGGCTTGCCAAGACGATGCGGCGAATGGCGGTCATCCTGTGTCTCCTTGTCGTTGTCGACTCCCGGGTGAAGTAGTCGGCGACACCGATTTGCCAAGGCCGAACCGCGATGGGCGCTTAATTTGCTGCCACAAGCTTTCGTGGGGCAGCACAGGTCGGAATTGTGATTTGGACGGACAGACCACCGGCCGGTCTGTTTTCTGCCTTTGCGCCCCCGCCGTGCCATTCCGCCGCACGCCGGGTAATGGCAAGCCCAAGGCCGAAGCCGGAACGGGTGGTGACGGTTGAACTTTGCGAAAACGGCTTGAAGATCGCCTCCAGTTCCGTCTCCGGCACACCCTCGCCGTCGTCCTCGACGGTCACGATCAGCTTCCGGTCCAAAACCTTGGACGTCACACGGACAGCGGTGCTTGGTCCCGTGTGGGTGATGGCATTGCGGATGACATTTTCCAGCGCGCGGTAGATCAGCTCGCCGTTGACGGAAGCCACGAATGTGTCGACGCCCTCATACTGGACGGTTACCCCGCGCGCCTGTCCCTCGAAGCCGGCATCGTCCACAATCTCACGCAGGAGATCGACAAGGTCGAGCGTCTGCCGCTCGAACCTCGGTGTATCGCGATCCGACAGCCGGGCGAGAGTGAGGATTTCGCCGACCAGTTCGTCGAGCCGCTCGACCTCGCGGCTCATCCGCTCGATCATCACCGCCAGCCGTACGGGGTTCTGTTGCAAAACGCCGATAGCAGCTTGCAGACGCGATAAAGGCGAGCGCAGTTCGTGCGAAATATCGTGGAACAGCTGCTGCTGAGCCATCTGGAGCTCCTGCAACCGGGCAGCGGTGATATCCAGATCGTGCGCCAGCGACGCGATCTCGTCGCGTTTGGCGCCGATCTTGTGGGCGATCCGCACGTCCAGTTCTCCCCTGGCAAGCGAGCGCAGCCCATAGCGCAGCTGCTCGACCGGGGTAATGAAATAGCGGGCGAGCCAATAGGCCGCAGCTGCTGCCGCAAGAAGTGCTGCCAGCCACGGAACAGCCCGAGGCCAGGTTTTAGCCATCATGCTCGGCGCTGCGCCGGCAATTTCCAGGCGATAACACTCTCCGTCGCGCACGGCGGTCCGAACGAGCGCCTCCTCATTTTGTTCGGCACAATCGATCGCCGGCCCGTCGGTCGTGACGGTAACCGGGATGTCGCGACCGGTCCGCCGAACCGCCGCCACCAGCCTGGCCGTCGCCTCCAGGCCATCCGACTGGAGCACCTGAGCTGCGGTCTCCAGCGTCAGGCTAAGTTCCCGGCCAGCAACCTCCTCCTCGAACGGTGATTGGAACAGCGTGCTGATCGCAAACAGGATCGCAATCGAGCCGGCCATGGCCAACCAGACGACGGTGAAGAATTTCCAGAACAGGCGATGCATGGTCAGCCTTCCAGCAACTGGTAGCCGCGGCCGCGCACGGCCTGGATCCAGGGCTGCCCATCCGGGCGGGCGCCGAGTTTCTGCCGGATGCTGCTGATGTGGACGTCGATCCGGCGATCGAACGCGGTGAGCGGCTTGGCAAACGCCCGCAACGATATCTCCTGCTTGGAGACGAGCTGGCCGGAGGAGCGGGCAAGCACTTCCAGCAGGCTGAACTCGGTTCCGGTCAGTTCCAGGGGTGCCGCCCGCCACATCGCCCTGCGGTTCGACGGATAAAGCACCAGTTCGCCCGTCCTGATCTCATTGACGGTGCCGTCCCGCTCGGTTCGGCCCGAGCGGCGCAGGATGGCGCGAATGCGTGCGGCCAGCTCCCCCGGCGAACAGGGCTTTGAGACGTAATCGTCTGCTCCGAGATTGAGGCCGGCGATGCGGTCGATATCGTCTCCCCGTGCCGTCAGCATCAGCACCGGCACGTCGCTCACCTGCCGGATCTTGCGCAGAACCTCGATGCCGTTCATCCGCGGCATCATGATGTCGAGCACGATCAGATCCGTCGAGGAGGACATGGCCTCGGCCACGCCGACGCGACCATCCGCGGTCGTTTCGACGGCGAAGCCTTCCTCTGTCAGATACTCGCCCAGCAGGTTGGTCAGCTCGGCATCGTCATCGATCAATAGTAGCTTGGTCATGCCCTGCTCTTGCTCCTTCGATAACTTCAGCTTTACGACCTTGAGGCTGCGAAGACAGCAGTTTTACCTAACTTAACCTGCTCTTGACCGACATTAACATGGCGATCCCTATACTGCGGCCTTCAGTTAAGGCGGTGTCCAATCGATGCGCAGCACTCTTCATTCAGTTCTACCAGTTCTGGTCGTCGCGGCCTTGCTTAGCGGCTGCACGAGCATCGGCACTCTCAAGCCGGCGACGCCGGCTGTTGCCGCCTTCTGGCATGCAACGCTTCCGCATGGCGGTCGATCAGCCGATCTCGTGACCTGGTGGGCAAGCTTCAAGGATCCCTCGCTGGATGCCTTGTTGTACATGGCGGACCGCGAAAACCCGACTATCGAGCAGGCGGTGGCAAATATAGACAAGGCGCGCGCTACGCTCGACAGCACCGCGTCAGGGCTTTTCCCATCGCTCGACGGCTCTGCATCGGCAAGCCGTGAGGGCAATAAGGGTAACGACAATAACAGGCTGACCGCCGGGACGACAAAAAGCGGCGGGCTTGATTCCGCCTGGGAAGTCGATCTGTTCGGCAAGACCAAGAAGCAGGTGCGCGCCGCTGCATCGCGGGCCGCTGGCGAAGTCTGGTCCTGGCATGATGCCCGCGTTTCGATTGCCGCCGAAGTGGGCGACGACTATGTCCAGTACCGCGCCTGCCGCGAACTGGAGCGCCTCTACCGCGACGAGCTTGCATCGCAGACGGCCACCATCCGCGCCACGGAACGGTCGGCACAATCGGGGTTTACCTCCACCGGCGACCTGGCGCTGGCAAAGGCAAGCGCTGCGGCCTCATCGTCAAGCCTGACGGCCCAGCGCGGCGAGTGCGAGATCCTGATCAAATCGCTCACACAATTGACGGGCGGAGACGAACCGGCGGTCCGCCGTCTGCTCGATCAGGGCAAACGGCGTATTCCACAGCCATCTGCGGTGCGGATCACTGCCGTGCCTGCCGACGTCCTGCGACAGAGGCCCGACGTCAATGCGCTGGAGGCTGAAGTCGCCGCAACGATTTCGGACGTCGGCGCGGCGAAGGCCGATCTTTACCCCAGCCTCAGCCTCAGCGGATCGATCTCGATCAGCCAGTCCACCGTGACCGGCCGGTCTGTTCCCTGGTCCTTCGGACCGGCGCTGTCGGTGCCGTTGCTGGATGGCGGTGCACGACGGGCGGCTGTACGCAGTGCGGTTGCCGACTACGATATCGCGGTTGCGAACTATAAGTCTGGCGTGCTTGGCGCCGTTGCCGAAGTCGAGACGGCGCTGTTGCGGGTTGACACGGCGCTGCGGCGGATTGCCGACGCAAAAAGCGCTGCCGACAACTATCAGCGCTATTTTCGCGCGGTCGACCAGAACTGGGCGTCCGGAGGCGTCAGCATTCTCGACCGCGAAGAAGCCCGCCGATCGGCGCAATCGGCGGCCATCACTCTCATCGAAATCAGGCGCGACGCCGTCCAATACTGGATCGCCCTCTACAAAGCGCTTGGCGGAGGCTGGTCCATTCCGACCGCCGCTGCCTCTTCTGCACGGGAACTCAACTAATGCTTAAAACATCACACCCGCTCACGACGATGGCGCTTGCCTGCGTCGTCTGTCTTGCTTTCACCCCGGCAGGCCGGGCACAGGATGCGACGCAGACGACCACCGGCGCGGCCGCCCTCACGGTCAACGTGACGAAACCGGAGGTTTCCCAGTGGCCGGTGCTCATTCCGGCAAGCGGGCGGCTTGCGGCCTGGCATGAAGCGGTGATCTCCGCCGAAGTCAGCGGATTGCGCATCATCGGCATCAATGCGGATGTGGGAGCGACGGTAAAGAAAGGTGAGTTGCTGGTGCAATTCGACGCCGAAACCGCGCAGGCCGAGCTCGAGCAACAGCAGGCAAGCGTCGAGCAGGCAAAGGCCGATCTCGATCAGGCGGTCGCGAATGCCGACCGTGCCCGCGGGCTGACCGGCTCAGGTGCGATCTCCGCCCAGCAGACGACGGAGTATCTGATCACGGAGCGCAAGTCGAAAGCAGCCCTTGCGTCGTCGAAGGCCGCGCTGGCATCCGCGCAGCTGACGCTTGACCGCACGAAGGTCTACGCGAACGACGATGGCGTAATCTCTGAACGGTCCGCGTCGCTTGGCAAGGTGGTGACCGCCGGCGACGAACTGTTCAAGCTGATCCGCCAGAACCGCATCGAGTGGCAGGCGGAGCTGCCGGTCAAGCGGCTGGCCGATGTCAAGGAAGGCACCAAAGCGGTCATCCCGACGCCGCTCGGCGATGTCCGTGGCGAGGTGCGGCTTGTCTCGCCCACGAGCTCGACCGCCAGCGGTCGGGTCACTGTCTATGTCGCCCTGCAGCCCGCAGTCGGAATGCCACAACCGAAGACCGGCATTCTCGTCAGCGGCAATTTCGAATTCAGCGCCACCGATGCGCTGACAGTTCCGGCAACGGCCGTCACCCTGAGGGACGGCTTTTCCTACGCGTTCGTCCTCAACGCGACAGATCAGCCGACGGTAACCCGCAAGCGTGTCGAGACCGGCCGGCGGCAAGGCGACCGGGTCGAGATCGTATCGGGGATCGACACGACCGAGGAAGTCGTCGTCTCCGGCGGCGCGTTTCTTGCGGACGGTTCCGTGGTGCGGGTGGTCGATACGGTCGCCGCAGCCGAGACGGAGGCGACGAAGTGAATTTTTCCTCCTGGTCCATCCGCAATCCCGTTCCGCCAATCCTGCTGTTCGTCCTGCTGACGGCCTGCGGCCTGTGGGCGTTCAACCGTCTCGACATCCAGAACTTTCCCGACATGGATCTTCCGACGATCGAGATCAGTGCGTCGCTCGACGGGGCCGCAGCCTCACAGCTTGAGACCGAGGTCGCCCGCAAGATCGAAGACGAACTGACGGGACTGACGCGGCTCGATTCCGTGACCACGACGGTCACCGATGGTTCCGTCAGCATTTCCGTCGCCTTCGAAGTTGGAAAGAACACGCAAGAGGCACTCGACGAGGTAAAGAGCGCCGTCGATCAGGCGCAGGACGACCTGCCGGAAGAAATGAACGCACCGACGGTTTCCAAACAGTCGCTGAATGCATCGCCGCTGATTACCTATGTGGTGCGGTCAGACAAGCTGGATGCGGCGGAACTCTCTTGGTTCATCGACAACAATATGTCGCGTGCCCTGATGGCTGTCGAAGGCGTCGGCGAAGTCGGGCGCCTGGGTGGCGTCGACCGGGAGGTCCGCGTCGAACTCAACGCCAATCTGCTCGATGGCCTCGGTCTGTCTGCAAACGACGTCAACGGGCAGCTCGATTCAGTGCAGTCTGACCTGTCGGGCGGCAAGGGGCGGATCGGCGGCGAAAGCCAGTCTGTGCGAACACTGGCGGCCGTCGGCAGCGTTGAACAGCTCCGCGCACTGCCGATACCATTGCCGGCGGGAAACTGGGTTCGGCTGGACGAACTCGGCACGGTCACCGATTCCCACAGCGATCTCAGCTCGCTTGCCTATATCAACGGCAAGCCGGTCATTGCCGCGCAGATCAAGCGGTCCAAGGGCTACTCGGACGTTGCCGTCACGGACAGTATCCGCGAACAGATGAAGTCGTTCGCGGCAGAAAATCCGCAAGTGACGATCGAAGAGGCCTACAACACGATTGTCCCGATCGAGCAGAACTACGAATCCTCGATGCATATGGTCTATGAGGGCGCGCTAATCGCGATCTTCGTGGTCTGGCTCTTTCTGCGTGACTGGCGGGCGACGCTTTTGGCCGCTGTTGCCTTGCCCTTGTCGATCATCCCGACGTTCCTCGTGATGTATCTCCTCGACTATACACTGAACACGATCACGCTTCTGGCGCTGTCTCTTGTGGTCGGGATCCTGGTCGACGATGCGATCGTCGAGATCGAGAATATCGAACGACATCTCAACATGGGGAAAAGCCCCATGGATGCAGCCATGGAAGCGGCCGATGAGATCGGCCTCGCCGTGATCGCCACCACCTTCACCCTGATCGCCGTGTTCCTGCCGACAGCCTTTATGGGCGGTATTCCCGGCATCATCTTCAAGCAGTTCGGCATCACGGCCTCCGTCGCCGTCCTCGCCTCGCTTCTCGTCGCGCGTCTGGTGACGCCGATGATGGCGGCCTACATCATGAAGCCGAGCGGCAAGACACACGAAGGCGACGGTCGCCTGATGCGGTCCTACCTCTGGGCCGTCAAAGGCGCGCTTCGTCGGCGCTGGATACCAGTGCTCGGCACGGTCGGCTTTCTGGCCTTCACGATCCTGCTGCTCAGCCATCTGTCGACCGGGTTCTTTCCGGCTTCCGATAGCAGCCAGACCCAGGTCACGATCACGACGCCTCCAAGCTCGACCATTGAATCGACCGACGAAGCGGCGCGAAAGGCGTCTGCGGTCATTGCCGGCGTCGACCACGTCACCTCGGTTTTCCAGGCAACGGGCACGGCCTCCACAGGCGGGATGAACAGCACCTCGAATGCCAGCACCAACAGTGCGACGCTCGTCGTCAACCTCACGTCGATCGACGACCGCGACGTCAAGCAATCTCAGATCGAAGCGGATTTGCGCAAGGCGCTGGAAACCTTGCCCGGCGTCCGTCTTGAGATCGGATCCGGCGGCAATGGTACGCAGCTGACGCTGACGCTGGCCGGCGACGATTCCGACCTACTGGAAAAAGCGGCCGCCAGCCTCGAATCCGATCTGCGCACGCTACCCGGCATCGGCAACGTGACCTCGTCGGCCGCGACCCAATCGCCGGAGATCACCATCCGCCCTAATCTCGCGGAAGCCGCATCTCTGGGTGTGACCTCGAAGGCGATCGCCGACGCCATTCGGGTCGCAACGGCCGGCGCCTATGATGCGGCCCTGTCGAAGCTCAACCTGCCGGAACGCCAGGTCCCCATCCGGGTCATGCTCGACACGGCGAGCCGGCAATCGCTGGATGCGCTGTCGCTCATCCCGGTCGAGGGCAAGGACGGCAATGTCGCGCTCGGCGCCATCGCCGACATATCGCTAGGCTCCAGCCCCAGCCAGATCGACCGGCTCGACCGGTCGCGCAACGTCTCGCTCACGATCGAGCTCAACGGCCGGAGCCTTTCGGAAGTGACGAACGAGGCAGCGCAGCTTCCCGGCTACAAGAACCTGCCGCAGGGCGTGAAATTCGTCGAGCAGGGAGAGTTGAAGCGCCAGAGCGAGCTGTTCAGCAGTTTCGGATTGGCGATGGCGATCGGCATCTTCTGCGTCTACGCGGTGCTGGTCCTCCTTTTCCATGACTTCCTGCAGCCGGTCACGATCCTGATGGCCTTGCCGCTGGCTCTCGGCGGCGCGCTCTTGCCACTGGTGCTGACGGGAACAAGCTTCTCGATGCCTGCGGTCATCGGCCTGCTGCTTCTGATGGGCATCGTGTCGAAAAACTCGATCCTGCTCGTCGAATACGCGATCGAGGCGCGGCGCGCCGGCATGTCCCGCTATGACGCTCTGGTGGATGCCTGTCACAAGCGAGCGCGGCCGATCGTGATGACGACGATCGCCATGGCCGGCGGTATGCTACCCGCCGCCCTCAGCCTCGTATCCGGCGATTCAAGCTTCCGCCAGCCGATGGGCGTCGTGGTGATCGGCGGCCTCATCACCTCAACCTTCCTGAGCTTGCTGGTCATCCCAGTCGTGTTCACATTCCTGGATGATCTGTTGGTCTGGCTGAAGGGACGGTTCCACTCGCGCAAGCAGCACCCCGCAGAGTAGCGCCAGTCTAAGTCTGGCGGCAGCCGAAGCCGGACGGCTTTGATGTCGCCCGGCTGGCGCGTGAGCCGGGCGACATCGCGCGCATCAATGCGGATGCATGCCGGACACAAGTCCGGTTTCGGTCGGGAGATAGGCCTCTCTCCCCGAGACGCTTTCGATCCGAATTCCATAGTAGACGGGTTTGTTTTGCACCCCGGCCGCTGCTGTTTTCAGTCCTCCAGGCAACCAATAGGTTGCGTTGCTGGACTGCAGAAGAGACCATGCACGCGCATACTTCGCCCATTCGGCAGCCTGATCGAATTCCTTGAACTGCCCATTCGCGATCACGGTCCGCCATTGTTGCGGACTGGAGATTTCGTCTGCCAGAATGCAGACGGAGTTATTCTCGCGCATCCACGAGATCTTCTTGCCCTCGAGCGAGAAGCTGTAGAACCAGTCGTCCTCAATGATGAAAGAAATCGGAACCGTGTACGGGCGGCCTTCGAAGACGCAGGACAATCTCCCCATCCGGGTTTTTGAAAGAAATGCCATGCACTCCTGATAATCAAGTTCTCTTATGTTCATCCCGTCTGCCTTTCGTGAGGGCGCGCTTTCCGCTCCTCAAGCCGAAATCCTCAAATTCATTATGTCAGTGATGACGTTCAGTGGTAACGTTCATACGCTCGGGCTGAACAGATTTTGCCCCTGGCTTCTGAACCGGTCAAAGATCGCCGAAACAGTGCGAACATAGGGTCTCCCCTTTGCCGTCATCGAGATGCGGTTCGCCCGCACCGTCAACAGACCGCTCAGAGCGAACGGTCGCAGCAAGGCCAGTTCGTCGGCATAACCGGCAGCATTCTGTCCCAGATCGACGGAGAAATCGCACATCAGGCGTTCGATGATTGTCGCGCGTTCATGATCGTCCTCGACAAAGGCGTGGCCGCGTCGCGTGGGTAGAGACCCCTCCGCGATATGGCGTTTGTAAGCCTCGATACCGGATTCGGACTGCGTGTAGCCACCGGGGAGCCGCGAGATGGAAGAGCACCCGAACCCCAGCAGGGTCGGGCGATCGTCGTCCGTGTAGCCTTGAAAATTGCGGTGGAGCCGACCTTCTCTTGCGGCAGCCGCCAATCGATCGGAAGGCTTGGCAAAATGATCGATGCCGATCGCCTGATAGCCCGCGCGGATGAAGAAAGACGCGATCGCGCTTGCCTGCTGCAAACGCTCGACGGTTCCAGGAAGCGATGCGCTATCGATCAGGCGCTGGTTGGCCCTTCGTGATGGTAGATGGGCGTATCCATAAAAGGCGATGCGATCCGGATTAAGGTCCAAGACGGAACGGCAGGTCGTCAGCAAGCTTTCCTGGGTTTGGTTCGGCAGACCATAGATCAAATCGAAATTGATGCGTGAAATGCCGGCGTCGCGCAGGTCGCGTACGGCGGCGGCCACCTTTTCTTCCGGCTGCTCCCGCCCGATCGCCTGTTGCACAACGGTGTCGAGATCCTGGACGCCGAGACTGGCGCGGTTGATCCCGAGCCGGCCGAGCGCTTGGCAGAGATCGCGCCCGAGCATCCGCGGGTCGAGTTCGATCGAATGCTCGTAGTCGTCTTCCAGGTCGAAATGCTTCTTGAGCATACCGAGAACGGAGCTCAAGCCTGCCTCGCCCAGAATGGAGGGCGTGCCGCCGCCCCAGGCGATGCGGCCGATCTTCAGCCGGGCTGGCAGGTGAGCGGCAACCAGCGCGATCTCTGCCTCCAGCGTGGTCCGGTAGTCCTCGACCGGCTCGGCCTTCCGAACCGCCTTGGCATGGCAACCGCAATAGTGGCAAAGCTGCCGGCAATAGGGAACGTGCAGATAGACAGAGACCGGTTCGGCCGGATCAAGTTGGCCGAGCCAGGCGGCCTGTTCCTTGGGTCCCACCGCCTCGCTGAAATCCGCGGCGGTGGGGTAGGATGTGTATCGTGGAACCGGCATTTCCGCGAGACGCTCGACCATATCCGGTTTCATGCGGCCGGATCTCCGACGGCGCTGCGTTTTGGCCTGTTTGAGGGGTCCGGAAGCGCCGAGAGGCGCCGGTCTTCCTTCATCTCGAACCACATGGCGTTGAGGATGGCAAAGACGCAGGCGAGGCCGACGCCGAGGATCCAGGAAAAATACCACATGAATGATCTCCTTCAGTAAGCGTTCGGATTGCGACCGATCGAGGCCGCGTTCACTGGACCGCGCATCACGTGGTAGACCCAGGCCGTGTAGGCGAGCACGATCGGCAGGAAGACGACGGTCGCCAGCAGCATGATGAACAGGGTGAGGTGGCTGGATGACGCGTCCCAGACCGTGAGGCTCACGGCCGGATCGATCGACGATGGCAGAAGAAAGGGAAACAGCGACAGGCCGGCGGTCGAGATGATGCCGAAGATGGCAAGGCTCGATCCAGCGAGTGCGATCTTGAACCGGCGGCTGCCGAGTCCTGCCAGGGCGACGAGCGACCCGACGAAGCCGAGAACCGGCGCGTTGATCATCCAGGGATATGCATGGTAGTTGTTCAGCCATGCTCCAGCCTGCGTGACGACGGTTTTCGCCAGCGGATTGGATGGACCGGCAGCTTCCTGAACACTGGTGACGACATAGCCGTCCATACCGAAGGCGACCCACAAGCCGGCGAGCGCGAAGAGAGCAACGGTGGCCGCGGCCGCCATCCGGCCAAAGCGCGTTGCACGTTCGGCGACCGGTCCGGCGCAGCGCATGGCGATGACGACGGCCCCGTGCATGACCAGCATCGACAGGCTGGTGAGGCCCGCGACCAGGGCAAAGGGACGAAGAAGCCCGAAGAAATTGCCGTCGTAGTGGGCCCTCATCGTACCGTCGAGGCCAAAGGGCACACCGAGCAGCACGTTACCGACCGCTACACCGAAGATCAGCGCCGGCACGAAACCGCCGATGAACAGCGCCCAGTCCCAGGTGCTTCTCCAGCGCGGATCCTTGACCTTGCCGCGGAACTTGAAACCGACCGGCCGGAGGATGAGGGCCAGCAGGATGGCGATCATGGCAAGGTAGAAGCCGGAGAAAGAAGCCGCGTATAGCGCCGGCCAAGCGGCAAAGATGGCGCCGCCGCCCAGAACGAGCCAGACCTGGTTCCCTTCCCAGGTCGGCCCAATCAGGTTGAGCAGGATGCGCCGCTCCTCGTCCGTCTTGGCCGCAAATGGCAGGAGGGCGCCAACGCCGAGATCGTAGCCGTCGGCGATGGCAAAGCCGATCAGGAGGACGCCGAGCAGCAGCCACCAGATGATCCGCAATGTTTCATAATCGAGAGGTAAATGGGACATGGACCTTGCTTTCGAATGAGAGGGTCAGCGTTGCGGCGCAGCGGCGGCGCGTTCGGGAACCACTGCCGATCCGCGAATGCCGTCGATCAGCACGTTTCTTTCGCTCGGACCTGCCTTGATGATTTTGAGCATCAGCAGAACCATGATGACGGCAAGCGTCGTGTAGACCGTGAGGAAGAAGCCGAGGCTGATCGCCAGATCCACGAGGGTTAGGCCCGACGCGGCATAAAAGGTCGGCAGCACTCCCTCGACCACCCAGGGCTGACGCCCGTATTCGGCAACGAGCCAGCCGAATTCGATGGCAACCCATGGCAGCGGCAGGCTGAACAGGGCGATCCACAGAAGCACGCGGTTTTCACCAAGCCTGTGGCGGGAGGCCAGATAGAAAGCCACCGCGAAGAAGACGATCAGGTAGAGGCCGATCGCGACCATGAACCGGAAGCTCCAGAACAGCGTCGGCACGTCCGGCACGGTATCCCAGGCGGCCTTTTCGATCTGCTCGTCGGTCGCCGCCGGCACGTCATCGACGTAACGCTTCAACAGGAGTGCATAACCGAGGTCATGCCAGGTATCGGCAAAGGTCTGGCGGGCAGCAGCATTGTTGCGGTCGGCACGAATCTGGTCCAGCGCCGCATAGGCGGTCATGCCGTTGCGGATGCGAACTTCCGCACGCTCGACCAGCGGCAGGATGCCGGGCACCTCGGTGGAGAGTGACCGCGTGGTGATGAGGCCAAGGACGTAAGGGATTTTCACCTCATAGCTGTTCTCGCGGACGCCCGGGATGGCAAAGACATTGAGGCCGGCAGGTGCCGGTTCTGTTTCCCACATGCTTTCCATCGCAGCGATCTTCATCTGCTGGTGCTCGGTCGCCACATATCCGCTCTCGTCACCAAGGACGACGACGGAAAGAGCCGAGGCGAGGCCGAAGCTCGCAGCGACCGCCATCGACCGCTTGGCTAGATCCAGATGGCGTCCCCGCAGCAGGAACCAGGCGCTGATCGCCATGACGAACATGGAGCCGGTGACATAGCCGGCGCTGACCGTGTGGACGAACTTTGCCTGCGCCACGGGATTAAAGATGACAGCGGCGAAATCGGTGATTTCCATGCGCATGGTATCGGGATTGAAGGTCGAGCCGACGGGGTTCTGCATCCAGCCGTTGGCGATCAGGATCCACAGGGCCGAGAAGTTGGCGCCGAGCGCCACGAGCCAGGTCACGGCCAGATGGCCGACTTTGGAAAGCCTGTCCCAGCCAAAGAAGAAGATGCCGATAAACGTGGCTTCCAGGAAGAAGGCCATCAGGCCCTCGATCGCCAGGGGCGCCCCGAAGATATCGCCGACATAGTGGCTGTAATAGCTCCAGTTCATGCCGAACTGGAACTCCATGACGATGCCGGTTGCGACGCCCAGCGCAAAGTTGATGCCGAACAGCGTGCCCCAGAAAAGTGTCATGCGCCGCCAGATTTCGCGCCCGGTCATCACATAGACGCTTTCCATAATGGCCATCAGGAAGGACAGCCCCAAGGTCAGCGGAACAAAGAGGAAGTGGTACATTGCCGTCGCCGCGAACTGCAGTCGCGAAAGGTCGACAACCGTAAAGTCGATCATGTGTCTACCCGCCTGTTTTCAGGTTTTCCGGTTCGAAATCCCCGGTCTGAAAGCGGCATAATCCACCGCAGGGGCCCCGTGCATTGATTGCAATCAATGAGCCCTCCTGCATGCCGGATTAGATAGTCCCACGACGATCAGGGCAGTGCGGAAACCGATGACCACAATCACAGACGAGCAGGAAATGGGTGAAGATGGCGGCGACCGGAAAGCGCTTTCCGCCCTGCGCCGACACGGCGGCATCGCCCTCGGCATCGCGGTCGCACTCCCTATACTCTCCGGCCTGCTGCTGATCGGGCAGGTGCTGCTTTTGTCGCAGGTGCTTGGCCGGGCGATCGAGGATGGCGTTCCCTTAGACCAGCTCTGGCCGCAGATCTTCGGTTTCGCCTCCCTCCTTGCTCTCCGTACCGCCCTTGCCTTTGCTGCCGAAGTGGCGGGATCGTTCGCTGCCGAAAAGATCAAGCGAACGGTGCGCGACAGCCTGACCACACGGCTGCTCGCTCCTCGTCCGGACTGGAGACAAGACCGGTCGTCCGGCGCGCTTGCAAGCACGGTTGTCGATCAGGTCGAGGCGTTGGACGGCTTCTTTTCGCGGTTCCTGCCCGCAACCATTCAGGCCGCATTGCTCCCCATCGTCTTTGCTGCAGCAGTGATGCCGTTCGACTGGGTGGTCGGGTTGTTGTTCTTGTTCACTGCGCCGATGATCCCGCTGTTCATGGCGCTGGTCGGCTTCGGGGCGCAGGCCGCGAGCGATGCACAGGCCAATGCGCTGTCGCGGCTGTCGGAGTATTTTGCCGATCGTCTCGGTGGTCTCCTCACGCTGAAGCTGTTCGGACGAATGGAGATCGAGGCTGGAGCCATGCACGAAGCGACAGACCAGCTTCGCCGGCGGACGCTGCGCGTGCTGCGCATCGCGTTCCTGTCATCGGCGGTGCTCGAATTCTTCGCAGCGCTCGGCGTTGCCGGCGTCGCACTTTACGTCGGCCTCAGCTATCTCGGCATGGTCGACCTGCCGGGTACGCAGTTGTCGCTCCAATCCGGGCTTTTCTGTCTGCTGCTGGCTCCGGAAGTTTATCTTCCGCTTAGATCGCTCGCCGCACATTACCACGACCGCGCCCATGCCAAGGGGGCGGTCGCAGAGATCGTGCGGCAATTCGGCGAGCTTCCCATGCCCGTGGCTGCGATAATCCCTCCGGCACCGTTGCGTCTCGTTTCCTCTGCGGTCACGATCCTTGCCACCAATTTCAGCCTGAAAACGCCGGACGGTGGATCCACTTTGCTCACATCGAGCAGACTCTGCATCCCGGCCGGCCAGCATATCGCCCTCGCCGGTCGCAGTGGCATCGGCAAGTCGACGCTGCTGAATGTGCTGGCAAGGCTTGCGCGCACTGAGGGAACAATCGAGTTCGGCAATCGCCGGCTCGATGACATCGATGAGCGCGAGCTCCGCCGGATGCTGACCTTCGTCAGTCAGAAACCGCATCTCTTTCACGGCACGATCGCCGACAATATCCGCCTTGCTGATCCCGGCGCCAGCGACGACGAGATCCGCCGCGCGGCCGATCTGGCCCTGGTCACGGCGTTCAGCGATGGCCTTCCGGACGGCCTTGCCACCGGCATCGGAGAAGGTGGTCTCGGCCTGTCGGGCGGCGAGGCGCATCGCGTCGGCCTGGCCCGCCTCTATCTCACGGATCCGTCCATCATCCTGCTTGACGAGCCGACCGCGCATCTCGATCCCGAGACGGAAGCGACCGCGCTCGATCGCCTCCAGGGGTTCGCCCAAGGGCGGACGATGATCATTGCCACGCATTCGATGACGGTCGCTTCCCGCATGGACGCGACAATGCGGTTCGAGAACGGACATCTCTTGCCAATGAGGCCGACCCTGTCTGTCGTTTCCTCTGGTCGGGAGTTTGCCGCATGAGAGCGCTCCTGTCTTTCCACCCGCTGTTTCGGCGCCATCTGGCAGGCTTCGCTATTGCCCTGGGCCTTTCGCTTGCGACACTTCTCGCGGGCGTTGCTCTGCTGGGCATTTCCGGCTGGTTCCTGACCGCGGCATTCCTGACCACCGCTACCATAAGCTTCAATCTTTTCGGTCCGTCGGCTGCCGTCCGAGGCCTGTCGATGCTGCGCATCCTGTCGCGCTACGGCGAAAAGCTCGTCGGTCACGACACGACGCTTCGAGTACTGGCCGACATCAGAGAATGGCTGTTCAGACGCCTCGGTCCCGGCGTGCATCAAGCCAACCAAGCGCTCCGCAAAGGCGATGCGGTTTCCCGTCTGACGGCAGACGTGGATGCGCTCGACAGTGTGTTCATCGTCGCAGCCGGTCCGCTCGTGACGGGTGTACTCACAGCAACGGCAGTGACCGTTTTCCTGACCGTCATGCTGCCGGCAGCTGCCATCCTCTACGCGGTCGTCATGGCGACAGCGCTGTTTGTCGTTCCGATAATGCTTTCAAGCGGAACGCGCCGGCTGGGCGCCCGGATCATAGACCTCTCGACCGAACTGCGTGTGGCGGCGTTCGACATGGTCGACGGCCACGCCGATCTGATTGCATTCGGTGCTGCCGATCGGATGCGGGCACGCTCCGATGCAATCGCTGCAGATCTTTCAAGGACGAGGCTGCGTCTCGCCCGTGCCTCGGCATCGGCGTCAGCAGCAATCGCCGTCCTCGGAGGACTTGCAGTCGTCGGCACATTGCTGACCGGGCTGACGGCTCTGGAACGTGGCCTGATCAGCGGCCCTATTCTCGTCGGCCTTCTTCTCGCCTCGCTCGGGAGCTTCGAGGCAACGGCGGCCGTCACCCGTCAGGTCGCAAAGTTCGGTAGCGCGATCGTCGCGGCGGAGCGACTGAGGAGACTGGCGGAGACACCACCTGTTGTCGTCGATACGCTCCACCCGGCAGCCCTTCCCGCCGGGGGAAGTATCTCAATCGAAGGCCTGACCTTCGGCTACGATCCGCGGCGGCCTGTCCTACGGAACCTCGATCTGACGGTGGACGCCGGAAGCAGCGTCGCCATCATGGGGGAAAGCGGCGCCGGAAAATCCACACTCGCCGTCCTTCTCCTGCGCCTCGCTGATCCCATCGCGGGAGCCGTGCGCGTTGCGGGTACGGATATCCGCGACATCGCGCAGTCCGATCTCCACGCCAGGATCGCCCTGCTCGAACAGAACGCGCCGGTCTTCATCGGCACGATCGGTGACAATCTGAGGATCGGCTGCAACGGAGCGAGCGATGACGAATGCTGGTTCGCTCTCGGCAAGGCGCGTCTCGCCGATTTTGTGCGCAGTCTGCCTTCCGGTCTGGAAACGCCGGTCGGAGAAGCCGGTCATACACTCTCCGTTGGACAGGCACGGCGGCTTTGCCTCGCCCGCACACTTCTGTCCAAGGCGGAGATCCTCGTTCTCGATGAGCCGACCAGCGGTCTCGACCGGGAAACCGAACTCTCGTTCTTCAGTGATCTCAGGAACGCGACGGTGGGACGAACCGTCCTCCTCATCAGCCATGCGTACTTGCCGGTCGGGATCGTTGACCGCATCCTCCATCTGACGGACGGACGTCTGCGCGAAGATCAGTGAACGTTGATGCCTGCAACGGCCTCAAGCGCGGACATGTCGATCAGTTCGACGGTTTGCGGATCGGGCAGCCGGATCATGCCAGTATTGCGCAGCTTGGTGAAGGAGCGGCTGACGGTTTCGATCGTCAGCCCAAGATAGTCCGCTATGTCGGTCCGCGACATTGGCAGTGACAGAGGATTGGCGGAAAGCTTATGCTCCGCAGCCCTTGCAGACAGCGCCAGAAGAAAGCTCGCAAGCTTTTCGACCGGCGCCAGGCGCCCGAGGATCATCTGATTGTCACGGGCCTGGCGAAGCGCCGAGCGGGTAAAGGAATGCAGCCGGTCCTTCAGCTTGGGGTAGCGTTCCATCAGCGCATGCATTTCGCGCGTCGAGAACGAACAGAGCTGGACTGAACCAATCGCTTCCGCCGTGGAGGAATGGACGTCCTCATCCGCCAGGCCAAGATAGTCGCCCGGCAGCAGAAAGCCGGTGATCTGGCGGCGTCCATCGGGGAGCGCGATCGATAGTCGCAACATGCCTGCAGTAAGGCTGTAGGTCCGATGCAAAGGGTCGCCTTCGCTCACAAGCATCTCGTTGGGAGCAAGATGCCGAGAGGTCATGATCTTGTCGAGTTCGGAAAGTTCCTCGTCAGCCAACGCAGCACAAACAGCCATTGTGCGCACATCGCAGTTGGCGCAAGCGCTGCACGCTTTCCGCCGATGTACTGATTTCTGAGTGGTGAAAGGACTGTCGTGCGTATCTACCAATCGATCGTTCTCGTCTGCTGTCAATTCAACATAAAATATCCAGTGGGACACACAACCGATATTGCGGCTGCCGACGATCAGGAACGCCCCGACCATCCCGTCAAGTGTATGACTCATGTCGACGAATACAACAGATTATCACGTTTGCGACGAGCAATGATCGCGATCGACGTGTATGGCCGCCGCACCGCAGCTTCGGCCGACAACTCTTTCCGACGGAGCCTAATAGGGCATGCCGACATAGTTTTCGGCGAGTGCTGTTGCGGCAGCCTTCGAGCCTACGAGGTAATTGAGTTCCGCTTCCTGGATTTTCCGGTCGAACTCGCCGGCTTCGGGAAAGCGGTGCATCATCGTCGTCATCGACCAGGAGAAGCGCACGGCGCCCCATACGCGCTTGAGGGCTCGCATCGAATAGGCGTCGATTGCCGCGGCTGATTTCTCTGAGAAATACTCCTGCAGACCTTCGAACAGGTAGAACACGTCACTGGTTGCAAGGTTCAACCCCTTGGCGCCGGTCGGGGGCACGATATGGGCGGCATCGCCGACCAGGAACAGGCGGCCGATCCGCATCGGCTCGGCAACGAAGGACCGCAACGGCGCGATCGATTTTTCGAATGAGGGGCCGACGACCATGCTTTCCGCATGCTCCGCCGGCAGCCGCCGACGCAGTTCGTCGTAGAAGCGCTCATCCGACCAATCCTCGATCTTCTCGTCCAGTCCGCACTGGATATAGTAGCGGCTGCGGCTGGCCGAGCGCATCGAACACAGTGCGAAACCGCGGCTGTGATTGGCGTAGATCAGTTCGTGGCTGACCGGCGGCACATCCGCCAGGATCCCGAGCCAGCCGAACGGATAGACCCGTTCGAACGTCGTGAGACTGTGCTCCGGCACCGATTTACGGCTGATGCCGTGGTAACCGTCGCAGCCGGCGATGAAATCGCAGTCGATCCGGTGGCTGACGCCCTCTCTTTCGAATGTCACGTACGGGTTCGTTCCATCGAAGTCATGCGGCGCTACGTTTTCGGCACTATAGATCGTGGTTGCGCCGGAGGCTTCGCGCTGATCCATCAGGTCGCGGGTGACTTCGGTCTGGCCGTAAACCAGCACGCGTTTTCCTGTTAGCCCGAACAGGTCTATGCGGTGGTCGCGGCCGTCGAAGGCAAGCGAGAACCCGTCATGTGGGAGGCCGTCCCTGTGCATCCTGTCCGCCGCACCGGCACGCTCCATCATGCTGACCATGCCTTCCTCCAGCACGCCCGCCCGCACCCGGCCAAGGATGTAGTCCTTGCTCACCCTGTCGAGAATGACGTTTTCGATACCGGCATTGGTCAGCAGTTGGCCAAGCAAGAGACCCGAAGGGCCAGAACCGATGATGGCGACTTGGGTGCGCATGAAATCCTCCGTAGATCTTGGGGTCTCTTTAAGCGCACCCGCAGGCGTTTGAACAATGGACTATACGGCCAATCTATAGGACTGATGCCGGTCCGCCTTCACGCAGAAAAGCAACGCTCGCCGGACACGGAGAGCGGCAGGATGACGTCCAGACGTCTCGTACCAGGCCGTCGCGATGATGGCCTGCCCGATCAGTGCCTTCACTTCAGCGGCGAGAAGGGTAGCGGCATGGCGATCTGGCTGGTCATTTCAGGTGTCAGCCAGTCGGGACCGCCCTTCGGTGGCCACTTGCCGTCGGCGACCGATTTTCCGCGGGCGTCGGTGCGGGCGGCAAGGCTGGCATAGGGCCAGATCTGAGTGAGCCGCGGCCTGCCGTCGAGCCCATACATGGCAACGGTGAGCTTCGAATAGGCCTCGCGCCCGGGCACCGCATCGGCCCATTTTTCCGCGGTCGGCGTGATGCCGTTGATC
>Ga0213836_100261_pt1 | contig 48320 bp, 47 predicted proteins | sample SWPATP03_FD_160578 | JGI IMG/M metagenome (GOLD analysis project Ga0213836, IMG submission 160578) | Coastal seawater microbial communities from Marineland, Florida, United States - SWPA TP0 #3 | ecosystem: Environmental > Aquatic > Marine > Coastal | place: USA: Florida | collected 2016-08-05
CCTATTTCGCTACCTAATATTGACGGTGGTTCATGCCGGACATTCGGTTTCCCTAATCATGGATGGTTGGCAGTGGTCTCGTTTCTGGTGTTAGGTTACACCTTGGAGCCTTCCGTTCCCCGCTTCAGTCCTGGGGTTGTGATTCCCTAAACTGGGGGTGGCTATCGCCGTCACTCTCTACTTCCTGATTTCTCAGTTTGTCTATGACCTTGAGTTCCCTGCCTTGCTCAGATTTCTCCAAGCGTCGGGACATATAAACAGTTATGGGGATGTTCAGAGACGAGCCTCTTATATTCAACCAGGGAGTTGAAATCCCCATCAGGCGGTTATTTCGAGCATTGCAGCTCTATTTCATGCCTGAACGTCTCGCACCAACCTTGAAGATTGTAGCAAATCAGGGGCAGTTTTCGGCACTTTCATAATTTATCGCGCTCCAATGAGGTCTGGGTAGAGGGTACATTTTTTAAAGAAAATGGTAGGCGGGAACGGCATTTCCCAGACTGAACTCCCATAGGTCGATGTTTTGTTGCTGTTGGGCGACCCACTCGACTAGGGCGACTTCTTGACTGCGGGGAATGAGTAAATAAATGCGTTCTGCGTCTTCGGTAGCTTTACCCTGAACTATGGGATATTTGCTGGCGATCGCATTTATAAAATCCTGCCACTGTTGTTCCTGTTGCTGTTCAAAATTGAGGCGCTGCTGGTGTAGACGTTTTTTCTGCAAAAAATAGTCCCGTCCCTTAGTTGGCGGCGCGGTGGTATCAGAAGATGGCTTCTCCTGGTTGAATGGTTGGGGGATAGCCTCCAGTAGGTACTCAGCCCGACCTGTTAATTTTTCTAATTGCCGAAAATAGCGATCGCCCTCTGTGGTCAGATGTTCGCACAATCTCGCCTCGGAATCAAAACAAGTCCCAAACCGCACAGGTAAAACGGTAGTTTCCTCAAATATCTGACACACAATCCGATCATGGGTCAAAACCGCCCGCATTAACTCTTCCTCATTGTCAGCCGAGAGATTTTCCGCCTGTAGGTTTGGTTCCACCACGGCGGCTAAAGCCCCAGCCTCCAGTAAAACTACTGGTTCATAGATTCCCTGAACGGATTTCCAACTAATTGATTGACTCTTAATAAAGGCATATACATACATTTAGAGACACTCCTACCCATCGACAGCTTTTTTATCAAAAATCAGATTTATCCTAGGATATAGGCTCTAAGAAAGCCCCTAGGAGGCATTTTTTGGTGTATGGTGGTGGGCGGGGTAACTATGATATACCGGGCGTGAACCCGCGCCTACTTAACCCACTCCCAAACTAATACCAATTGTGCGAGTCCCGATCGCCAAATTGATTCAGTTATCATGGGTTCTTCCCAATCAATTTCTACCCCATCGATCCATATCCCCAATTCCGGCGACACATCTCGCAGTTGAGTAATAATTGCGTCGCTACAGATACCCACTTGCTGAAACCTTTGACCACCTAAGCATTGTACGGGACTCGCAGTATCGATCGCCGATGCTAGACCGCCATTATCAACTCCAGTCTGGTCAGGCTGCCAATCAATCACAGCACTTTCATCTAATATAGTACCTATCAACCGGGGAGGTTCACGGGTAGCGATATCAATTTCCCAATGATAGCCTGGGAAATCAGCACTTAAAATCGCCACTAATCTAAGGGTTCCTTTATACCATAGTTTACCCGGTTCGAGAACGCGGACAGTAATGCCACCAATAAGTCTAGCGATCGCCGCCGAACCTCTAACAGTATGCCACATCAGAGATTGGATCAACTGACTGAGGCTAACTTGAGGAATCATCACATAGCCATAAGGAGATGATTGGCGATTATCTTGAGATTCTGAGGCGATCGCTTCCACCAAATCCCAGGCTTTGCGAATCAGAAAACGATTAAATATATCTGGGGATAGTTTAGGTTCTGGGGAGGAAACCCGGCGATTTTTACTATGAGAAACCGATGATTTAGCAGGTTCATCCGCCGCCGCAAAATTCTCATAACTTAAACATAATTTTTCCAGGGGAACCGCTATTTTTTGAATAATTTTTTCTTGAAAAGAACGACTAAAAATCATCATATCAGTGAGTTTCAGTTGACTTACCAATAAAAGGTATGGAGTCATTTCCTCGGAATCGTAACTACCTTCCATGGGATCATAATTAACCTCATTAACCTGATGGTTACTCCACTGCATCGAAGGATAATTAACTAACAACTGAAATCCGAAATCTAATAATAGTTGACCGGGTTCCCAATTATATCCAGGTTCGAGAACTGCAATTGATTGTGATTTCCATAAATCCAGCGCCTCAAATTCTTGATTAATAATATTTTTAAGCTGCTCAAGCAGAGACTTGGCTGAACGAGGAACAGTACATAACTCACAGTCAAAAGACTGCACGATCGCATTATGATGTAAATTAAATTTAGGACTCTCACCCGTAGCCAGGTCTAAATCATATTGACCCTGGGGAGTTTTCAGGATTAAACTAGCTACCAGTCGCAAAACCCCTGGTTTTCTTGTACCTCGAGGGGAAGTTACCATCACCTCAATTCCAGTTAGCAGCGCCATAATATTTTCAGCACTACAGCCTAAGCGCCACAATAATAGGGTTTGCAAATCACCGAGAGTTACAATTTCCGATGGACTCTTATCCGATAAATTCCCGGACTTAGGGTAACTTTTTTCTGTGGTTTTTTGCCATTCTAAAAAATGATGCCAAATATCCACCAGTTCCTCGGCAACGTAGGGAATCAGACGTTCTTCGGCGGCCAAAGGTGGCTCACTGGCGACAGAGAGGGAATCAGAGTTAATCTCAGCATTAGTCTGTAGGAGAGCATCAGATGATGAATCATTAACTAGCGATCGCAGACTAAATATCAGTTCTACCAACTTTTCCAGACTGTTAATTAAAGCGCCTGTTCCCACACCTTTACCCAAATCTCTGAGACGGGAAACATCAACTTTCACTAAAGTTAACTGTTGGGCGATCGACATATTTTTAGCCGTGGTACTATCGTCGCCATAGATAATTAGATCAGACATCAATGTCCTCCGATAATTCTTGTAAAGGTAAACCTAGACTATCCACTACCTTGATAGAGTACCCTGTTGAGGGAACTAAGGCTAAACCAGTTTGTTTCCAACGTGCTAAGGCTGTAGCGACAGGACAGTTATACTCAACTAAACGATGACCTGACCAATTAAAAATTTGCATTTTTCCAGGTTCGATCGTCCAACCATAACCCCAGTCTGCCATAAATAAAGCTGTCGGGGGGGATGCTACAGCCACACGAATGACACTGAGAGGTTTAAGATTGATTTGCAGTAGGGTTAAGGGTTGATGCTGACATAAAGCCAGGATCGTATAAGGATGAGGGGTGGCGAATACTTGGTTAACATTGATGGGTAATTTTATGGTTCCCATGGGCGCACCTCGGCGACTGTACATCTGAAAAATAGTTTTCGGTGATGAGGGTTTAGTGTTTGACCAAGTAGCCAATAAATGCCGCCCATCAATAAAGGTTAATTGAGGTAGTATTTGTGTGGAAACGGAAATCACTTTTAGGAGTTTTATGGATGAGTGACCCTGATTTTCGGTGCTATGGTCGGGGTTCGTTAATCCTTTGGTGAGGGAGTAGAATCGCAGTTGACCAGGTACAGCGATGGTTAAATAGTCCCGTTGGCATTCTGGAAGTAGATCTGCTTGACCTACTAAGGAAGAATTAAAACGAGATTTAACTAAATCCTGGGATATAGCGAGGGTAGTTGGTTTAAGGGTTGTGTCTGTTTCTTTAAAGATTTTTTGGAGAAACCCGAGGGATTGAGAGTCTGGCTGATGACTGGAATTATGCCACCAATGGAGATAATTATTGGTCAAAATATAACACCCGTGGGACATGGGATATAAACTAACTACAGATTCTGATAGGGTGAAGGATTGAGAGTGTTGTTCTGTGTAAGACCAGGTGATCACATTGCTACCGGTGGCACTGTAGAGATGGGTCGGATTTGATGCCAGAAGGGGTTGGCTATCAGAGGGGGGAGGGTTGTTTAATTTATAGGGGAGATCATAAAATTCCAGGGAGTCGATCGCATTGCTGTCCTGGTCTAGGGAGTTCGTCGCTTCCCCTGTTGTGGTAATCTGTGATGGGGAATACCAGGGAATTAGGCGATCGCCTATTTCTTGGACAGATGGATCAGCCATAGCCGCCTTTAAACTTTCTGTCATAGCGCCGGCGCTGGGAAAACGACGGGCTGGCAGTTTTTCCAGGGATGTTTGTAATATATTTTGTAGGCACTCTGGCAAAAAAGTCGGCCGTTCAACTCGATGGTTCATGTGTGCCCACATCAGTTCATTAAATAAACCATGAAAGGGGCGATCGCCTACTAATAATTCATACAATACCACCCCCATAGCATATATATCAGATTGAGCCGAATACATACCATAAAACCTTTCGGGGGCCATATAAGCCGGAGAACCCCCAGGCGCGTGACTCGGAGAACCTATATCATGGTGACTAGGTAGACGACGAGCAATGCCAAAATCAGATAGTTTCGGCTGCCATTTACCAGCCACTATCGTCAGCAGTATATTCTCGGGTTTAATATCACAGTGAATTATGCCCCGCTGATGAGCATAGTCTAAGCCTTGGAGTACCTCTACTATAATCTGTAGACCTTCGAGGAGTCCTAGAGTTTGATTACCCTCAATTAAACCCCGCAAAGTTCCGGCCTCACAGTAGTCCATCACTAGATAGCGCCCGTTTTGGATATGTTCTAAACCCAGGCAGGCAGCAATATTAGGATGCTGTAAACTAATGATATACCAAAGTTCTTGCAGGAACTGACTGGTTGACGTAGCCGAGTGGCTCAGTTCTTTGAGTGCGACCAATTGACCCTTTTGGCGATCGCTCGCGCAATAAACCTTCCCATACTGTCCTTGTCCTACCAACCCCAAAATTCTATATTTAGAACGCTGCATAATAGCTTTAGCCAGTGCCCTCCCAAATCCGATTAAAATATATCTATGACAAATTGGTATTTAATGCCCAAGCTAATAAAGTAGGCTCCCACTTTTTGGATTTGCTCATATACCACATTCGCTCACAGGATCACTATGTCATCTAAAATCGAGTCCCAACCCAATGCCCAATTAAATTATCCCGCTCCTACTAGAATCATACAATCTAGGAGCCAATATCAACCCTGCCATATTAATGTCCCTGATTTGGAACGACCTGTTCCTGGTATTTCTCTCGGTCGGGAATATTATAGTTTTTTTCGGGCTGTACCCACCGCTGACAAGACATTTGAGATTATAGCCAAATTGAGCAACATGGGGGAAAATACAGTCATTACTAAAGTACCCAAAGCATATATAATTTGGGTCCTTGAACCCCAAGGGTCGCTATGTCAAAAGTAACCAACAGGGAAAAGGCAACAGGGAAGGGGTCATTTGCTAAAATCTGACACCCCATAGCCTGTCAACCCAATCCTCAGCCTGGTGTTAACACATTAGCACTGGGCGCTATACTTTAACCTAATTACAATAAAGACTGAACCACATCATTATGGCTAAAGTGATCCGCCTCGAACCTATCGCTGAGGAGATGGAGGTTAAAACTAATTCTAACCTTTTATCTGCTTTGCTGTCTAAAGAGCTTCATGTGTTGAAAGAATGTGGCGGTCGTGGAATGTGCGCCACCTGCCATGTTTATATTAAAGATGGCATGGAGAGTTTGTCGCCGGTTAACCGACGAGAACAAAGAACCCTAGAAGTTATTACTACGGCTCAAAAAACATCCCGCCTCGCTTGTCAGGCGCAGGTTATCGGAGAGGGTATTGTTATTGAACTACCTTCCGGGATGTATATTAACGCTATTGAGGATGTGGAGTCTTTGATCGGACGACGCGCTGAACAGGAACTCCTGCATCCTATTACTGGGTATGTAGTGGTGGAAACTGGTAAACTGATTACCCGCTCCATTATTAATCAACTCAAAGAAACTCAATTCCAGGTCGGTGAATATATGTCTCGCACTACAGATGCTAAATAAGTTGACACTTAACAGGCTTTGAGGATTTCCCCCCCCTCTCCCCCAGCCGACCAGTTAGGGAGAGGGGCTATGACTAGCAAAAAAATCATTTTTTTGATGGTTTGTAAATCTTGCCATTGGGGAGGGTAGCGCCAGCCAGTTGAGCGCCTTTGAGTTCAACCCCAGCCAAAATAGCGGCGCGCAGATTAGCTTCTCGGAGGTCAGCCTTGGTTAAATTAGCTCCGGTCAGGTTCGCATCAGTCAAATCGACGCGATCGAGATAAGCGCCACGTAAGTCAGCATTAATCAAGCAAGCATTTTGCAAGTTAGCACCACTAAGGTTAGCAGCACTAAGATTAGCCTCCATTAATAATGCACCCACTAAAGTAGCTTCACTCAAATAGGCTCCGGCTAGATTAATCCCCGTTAATAATTTGTGGCTCAAGTCCACGCCGCCCAAATCAGCACCACTGAGGTTAACTTTAGTTAGGTGAGCGCCATTAAGACAGATATCTCGCAAATAGGTTTTGCTGAGGTTGGCTCTGCTGAGGTTGGCTCTAGTTAGGTTAGCTTGATGCAAATCAGCTTCTACGAGGGATGCTAGGTTGAGATAGGCATCTGTGAGGTTAGCGCCGCGCAAATTAGCACGGCCAAGATTGGCTTTAGTTAAATCAGCTTCGGTCAAGTTAGCACCCATGAGATTAGCACGAGTCATTTTGCACTCGGTCAGATTGGCGGCGCTAAGGTTGACATCCTTGAGGTTAGCAGAACTTAGATCAGCTTGGAATAAGTCCGCCTCAGATAAATTAGCTTTAATTAAATAGGCACGAACAAAGTTAGCTGATTGTAAATTGCTTTTGGTTAAATTGGCGGAACTGAGGTCTGCTTTATGAAAATTGGTTTTGATAAAAATAGCCTCAGTTAAATCAGCCCAATTTAGATGAGCCGATTCTAGGTTAACAGCACTTAAAGTTGCTCCTTGTAGATTGGCTCCATTGAGACTAGACCCACTGAGGTTAGCTCCAGTTAAGTTAGCTCCACTGAAGTTGACTTTACTGAGATTTGCTAAACTGAGATGAGCCCCGCTCAGATCGGCTTCACTAAAATCAGCCCCAATCAGTTGTGCTCTGTTATTGATCTGTGAGGCTCCTACGCCGATGGTAGAGATACTACTACTTTCGGGATGGTTGCTGGTGGTGAGGATAATGCCACGCAAGCTAATTCCTTTAAAGTTTCTCTCTCCTTCTGCATATCGACTGATAAGTTCTGTGGCATCCATAAGTTAGGGCAAAAATCAATCTGGTTTAGCCTCCCATTGGTTATCCAGACTTTTGTTGGCAAAGTTGCCGGAGAATGGTGTCATGGTCTTGATTTTCATCAACCATTGCTTCTGCAGCCTTGAGGCGATCGCTTAATCCTACAATAAAGCAGTTATAATCTGCCCCGAGGGATTGACAAGTCGTTTGCACACAATGCAAATCACGGCCAGTTAACTGGCTAAAAAAGATGCTGAATAAGCCCGCCTCCAGGTAGCAAACCGGCCGTTTCCATTCAGGAGCCTCCTGGCTAAAGGGAGAGTGAGTAGTTTTAATCAACAGAAATCCTTGTTGATTATAAGATCCATCTATATCTAAAGTTCCCCAACCGTGAGTTTTCCAACATTGTTGTAAGCACTGAGTAAATTGTATCATTTCCATACTGCCCAGGGGCTGATGGTAATATTCGGCGATTTCTTCGCAAAATCTAACGTAAAAGTGTTTCCCCCACCAGCGACCACAGTTAAATAGTACCAGACGGGCGGCTTGACCTGTTTCTTGTTCTAAGCCCTTATAAATCGCTCTGACTAGGGTATCCGGTAGGGCTAAAATGCGATCGCCGCGCCGATTTTCTAATAAACCGAGTTCTAAATCCCCCCGAACATAACTATTAAATGCGAAGTAGTTGCCGGGGAGTTGGGTTTGTTTCAGTAGATCATCAATTTCTATCATGGTGGGTCTCCTTGTTTAACTAATAGGCAATGATAGGCATAAATAAGCTAATCTGAGTTAGCAAGTAAGGTATCTTTAGCGAGATTGAGGTTGTCTTCCAGATAAATCATGGCTTTGGGAGAGAGCATTTCTTGAAGGCGGGCTAGTAAAAGTTCATGAATTTTGGTTTCAATGGTTTGACTTTGGCGAGTCTTAACAAAACCTCTCAGCCAGTCTAAGACATTATTTTTTAGGTAGTCGGTATCATCTAGCAACATAGCCATGGCACAATGACGCATAATCAGAATCCAATGTTGTAGAGATTTTTCTACCAGGGGCTGTTGTGCTTCCGGAAAAGCCGTCTGTAGCTTTTCAACAATTGGTTCAAAAATGACAGCTTCGCGATCGCGCAAAAATTCGTAGATCTTGAGTCTTTGAGCCAAAGTTGACGTATGGCGTTTAAATTCCTGAAGTTCTTCAGGTTTCAGATAGCGATTTTCAGCTTGAGTCAACAAGCTATTAACATCTGAGGACATAAGTTTTACCTAGGAATTATGGATGTGGAAGTTGGATTATGTGGTCAGATTTTCCCTGATAATTAACTTATAGTTTTAGAACAAATTTACCAGATCGTCGATGGTGACATCATTTTCTGTTTCTGGCGAATTTTCCGCGAAAGAAACCGATGATTTGCTGGGAAAGACTCCCACTTCTGGTGTGCCTTCCCAGACAAACCGATTAAAAAATTCCGCCACAGAAATGCTCAACTTTTCTAAGTCTTCACCCCCCGTATTATTGGGGCTGCTGGAACTTTGGCTAGTTCCTTGCCAGTTAAGATTATTGAAGAATTCCTGAACAGAAATAGATAGCCAGTCCTTGGGTTGGTCAGTCATTATTTTCGGTTTCCGTCTTGTAATTTCCGTTGAATGTCGCGGGCTGTTGCGCCTTCGTTAAGCCAGAATGCTGCTGCATCAATGCGATCGGGGTTGCCGAGTAAAAATTTACAGTAGGTCTCTCCCATGGAGTAGCATTGTAGTTCAATACAACTGAGGGGTTTTTTAACCAGGGTGCTAAAAAATCCCGAAAATAGGCCAGCGTAGATGTGACAGACGGGTTTTCCCACATCTCCGAGACTACGGGCTACAGCCGAGTCGAATAGATTAATAAAAATACAGCCATGTTGGCGATCGCTCATATCTACCTCCCATCGTCCCCATCCTTGGGCGGTAAAAGGCCACCACCAGGTTTCTAATAGGAACATTAGGTTAGACTTGCGGATACTACGGCCAAATTCTTCCTCAAACCATTTTTGGAAAAATTCCGCATCTTCGAGTCCCCACTGATGTCCAATGGTGTACATGATGACTGATGAAGCCGGACCAACTTCTTCCTCTAATCCTTCTACCAGACCAATAATAAAATCTTCGCTAGTGAGGACATTGCGGGAGTTATTCCAATCGGTGATAGAACCTGTGGACGATTCCAGGCTAAAAAAATCTTGAAACCTATAATGGTTATGGGCTTTGGGATTATAGCGTTTCAGCAGGGATTCCGTCTGAATTTCGTTTTTAAGGGGAGAAGTTGAGGTCATCTTTAGAATACTCCTTTTTAACGGGGGTGGACCCAAAGTAGATGTAAATAAGTTTCTTAATCTTAGGGGATCTTAGAGAGGGTAGCATTGAAGGAACCGAATACCGACAGCCGGCTAATAGATATCAATCAGCCGATACCCTACGGGGTTCCTAGGCTAAAGGGAAGTGGAGACCGGGCTACTGCCATTTATTCTGGCAATGTTCCCGGCGGCGACCCCTTGAGTCACTCTTTGCACCCAAAGAGTCTTGATAGTGGGTCAATTCATCGATTGACCGCCAAGGAATCCTGTGATCCAACCAAGGGGTTGAAATTCCTACCAGGCAGTTTTTAGCCTGAGCGCTACCCAGAATAGATCCCATATACACCCTCTTTACTAATTTAACTGAAGGCAGGTGATGAGGGCTATCAATTTCTGATCTAGTTGATGGGGTCTGGCGAAGGCCATAGGTATTCACACCGGGGAAAATGTGACTTTGAATAGTAACCAGGATAAAAAGAAATCGAGAATAAAGATAGCCAGCAGGGAGGTGACTACAGCAGTTGTAGTTGATTGTCCGACTCCTTTAGCGCCTCCGGTGGTGGTTAGACCCCAACTGGTGCCAATGACGGCGATCGCCCACCCAAAGACCACCGACTTAATTTCGGCGCTAATCAAATCCCACAATCCCATTAAATCTCGAATCGAGTCGAGGAACAGCACCGATGGGATATTGTAAAAACTGGTAGCTATGAGTAACCCACCTGCTAACCCAGTAATCAGACAAATGATTGTCAGTAGGGGAAGCATGAGGGAGCAAGCCAGCACACGGGGAATCACCAGATAGTCTACTGGGTCAGTTTTCATCATATATAGAGCATCAATCTGTTCTGTAACTTGCATAGTTCCCAATTCAGCAGCAAAGGCTGAACAGACCCTTCCCGCAATAATTACAGAGGTGAGAACCGGGGTAAGTTCTCGGCTGAGAGACAAAGCCAGAACTCCTCCGACTAAGTGACCTGCGCCCAGGGCAATAAATTCCTGGGCTACTTGAATAGTGAACACCATACCGACGAAACTAGCGGTCAGCAGGGCGATAAATAGGGATTCAGGACCAACGATCGCCATTTGTTCTAGGGTATTGCGGCGGTGAATTTTTCCCTGTAGGACGTGCAGCAGAACCTGTCCCCCCAAAAACAGGGAGGCGACAAAGCGTTTTGTCCAAATACCAAGGCTAGAACGGGTTTTAGTGGGATTCAATGAACTGACCGGGGTTGCAGTAGTAAATTATATACCTGGTGGCTGGTGGGCTAATATAATTATATCAAATCCACATCATCTCGGCATCTGCCAGGGGCTGTTTGGTTGTTGCCTAGCTGCATTTTAGCTCCAATTTAGTCTAGGATAAGTGGAAATTATTATTTTCGAGTTGAGTAGATTAGGATCAATGGCAGATATTGTAGATATAGCAGTGAGTTCAGGGTGTTTTACGACTTTGGTGGCGGCGGTACAGGCGGCGGGATTAGTGGAAACCCTGAAAACTCCGGGCCCTTTTACGGTTTTTGCGCCCCATGATGATGCTTTTGCGAAACTCCCGCCGGGAACTGTTCAGACTTTGGTGCAGAACCCGCCCCAGTTAGCCCGGATTTTAACGTATCATGTGGCGGCTGGTAAGTTCCTGAAGGCAGACCTAGAAAAACTGGATTATTTAACTTCTGTTGAAGGTGCGCCTATTTCTCTGGATTTTACCGATGGATTTGAGGTGAAAAATGCCACGGTTATTACCCCAGATATTGAAGTAGATAATGGGGTGATTCATGTAATTGACACAGTGATTTTAATGGGATAATATCCCAGTAATTAAACTGAAAAATTCCAGTTATTTAGCATTGTTTGATTGCACAAAAAGGTAGTTGTCACGCCCGGAATAGGTGGGATTGCCATGGATTTAAATAAGTTTATTTTGGGGAAGGAGATTAAAGGCTGCATTGCTGGCAACGTAAGTAAAGGAGCGCCCCTATGACTACTGCGCTAGGACAATGGTTGAGTAAACTTGACTCGGAAAAGCGTTTACAACTGCTGCGCCACCAACTGAGTGATTTTGCGAAGGCGGGGGAAGTGGAGCGGTTGCGGTCTTGGCTGACAGATTTTGGTTTTTTGCAGCATAAGTTGGAGGCGGTGGGGATAAGGGCGCTGATTAGTGATTATGATTTGGTGTTGCTGTTGCTGTCGGGAGAGCAGGGAGGGACATTAAAACTGATTCAGGAGGCGTTGGGGCTATCGGCTGATGTGTTGGCGGAGGATAGCAGTCAGTTGGCGGGGCAACTTTGGGGGCGGTTGTTATCTGTTCAGCAGCCGGAAATTGTGGCTCTCCTGAAAGATGCTCAACAATGGCGCGACAAGCCCTGGTTTCGCCCTTTCACTGGCAACCTGATTGCCCCAGGGGGGCCGCTGATTTGCACGCTGACGGGGCATACTGAGGAGGTAAATGCAGTGACGATCGCCCTCGACGGGAAAACAGCGGTTTCTGGGTCGGAGGATAGGACGCTGAAATGGTGGGATTTGGCTACGGGGGAGGAAATAGTCACGCTGAGGGGGCATAGTGGGGCGGTAAATACGGTGGCGATCGCTCCCGACGGGAAAACAGCGGTTTCCGGGTCGGAGGATAAGACGCTGAAATGGTGGTATTTGTCTACGGGGTGGGAAATAGCGACGCTGAGGGGGCATACTGACGAGGTAACATCAGTGGCGATCGCTCCCGACGGGAAAACAGCGGTTTCCGGGTCTGGGGATAGGACGCTGAAAGTGTGGGATTTGTCTACGGGGTTGGAAGTAGCGACGCTGAGGGGGCATACTGACTGGGTAAGATCAGTGGCGATCGCTCCCGACGGCCGAACCGCGATTTCGGCATCGGATGATAACACGCTGAAACTGTGGTATTTGCCTACGGGGGAGGAAATAACCACGCTGGGGGGGCATACTGACTGGGTAACATCAGTGGCGATCGCTCCCGACGGCCAAACAGCGGTTTCCACATCGGATGATAACACGCTGAAAGTGTGGGATTTGGTTAAGGAGACGGAACTTGCTACCCTGACGGGGCATAGTGAGGCGGTAAATGCAGTGGCTATTAGCCCGGACAGCCAAACAGCGGTTTCGGCATCGGGGGATAACACCCTGAAACTGTGGGATTTGGCTACGGGGTGGGAACTTGCTACCCTGAGAGGGCATAGTTTTCGGGTAAATGCAGTGGCTATTACCCCGGACGGGAAAACGGCGGTTTCGGCATCCTCGAATCACACCCTGAAACTATGGGATTTGGCTACGGTGTCCGAAGGGGTTAACTTACAAGGGCATGGTTTGTGCGTAAAGGCGGTGGCTATTACCCCGGACGGGAAAACGGCGGTTTCGGCATCGGGGGATAAAACCCTGAAACTGTGGGATGTGGCTAGGGGCTGGGAACTAGCGACCCTGAAGGGACATAGTAGCTGGGTAAATGGGGTGGCTATTATCCCGGACGGGAAAACGGCGATTTCGGCATCGGGGGATAACACGCTGAAATGGTGGGATTTGGCTACGGGGTGGCAAATAGCGACGCTGAGAGGGCATACTGACTCGGTAACATCAGTGGCGATCGCTCCCGACGGGAAAACAGCGGTTTCGGCCTCTGAGGATACGACTGTGAAACTATGGGATTTGTCTACGGGGGCGGAAATAGTGACGCTGAGGGGGCATAGTCGCGAGGTAAATGGGGTGGCTATTACCCCGGACGGGAAAAGAGCGATTTCGGGCTCTGAGGATACGACTCTGAAACTATGGGATTTGGCTACGGGGGCGGAAATAGTGACGCTGAGGGGGCATAGTCGCGAGGTAAATGGGGTGGCTATTACCCCGGACGGGAAAAGAGCGATTTCGGCCTCTGAGGATACGACTCTGAAACTATGGGATTTGGCTACGGGGGCGGAAATAGTGACGCTGAGGGGGCATAGTCGCGAGGTAAATGGGGTGGCTATTACCCCGGACGGGAAAAGAGCGATTTCGGCCTCTGAGGATAAGACTCTGAAACTATGGGATTTGGCTACGGGGGAAATGTTAGCGACCTTTACGGGGGATGGTGCGATCGCTTCCTGTGCGGTTGCTGCTGATGGCGTGACGGTGGTAGGGGGGGATTGGTTGGGACGGGTGTATTTCCTGCGTTTGGAGGGGTTGAGGGGTTGATATCACTGTGGACTATCTAATTTTGTTAGAATTACCGAAATATATCAACTGATTCACTCATGGAAATTGCCAAAGTCTCCGAAACAGGACAGATTATCATTCCACCGGAAATGCGGAAAATCTATAGCTTGGACGTGGGGACAGAAATCATCTTGACTGATACAGGCAAAGGGATTTTAATTCAGCCCAAACAGCCTTTTCCTCCTACTACTTTAAATGAAGTAGCCGGGTGTTTGAAGTATAACGGTTCACCCAAAACCTTAGAGGATATGGAAGCTGCTATTAGCCAAGGCATTCAGGAGCAATGGCATGATTGCAGTTGATACCAATATTGTAGTTCGGCTTCTGACTCAAGATGATCCAGTCCAATATCAAAAAAGTCTAGAACTTTTTCAAAACCCGGAAATCTTCATTTCCCACACCGTTATCCTAGAAACCGAATGGGTGCTGAGATTTGCTTATAAGTTTAAACGGAATCAAGTTTGTTCGGCTTTACGGAAACTTGTGGGATTACCAAATGTTTACTTAACTAATCCGATGTTAGTTCATCAAGCCCTACTGTGGCATGAAAATGGCTGGGATTTTGCCGATGCTTTGCATCTAGCTCAAAGTCAAGATTGCCAGGAATTCTACACCTTTGATGAAAAATTCATTAAAAATGCCAGAGAGCTAATCAATTGTGAGGTCAAAAAACCAGGGGATTAAGAAGAGATAATAAAAATGGTGGGACGGGTGTATTTCCTGCGGTTGGAGGGGTTGAGGGGTTGATAAAGGGGCTTTGTTAATGCGATCGCAGTGAGGCGGCACAGATGCTCCTAGAAACGGGGGTTTCTCAGATGCTATAATCCCCGAATATCCCATAACCCGCCATAACTCCACTTTCATGGGTGACACATTATGGACTATTCCCGACTGTTGCAACTCAATCGACCCCTATTAGCCGGAACCGTCCTCGTCGGTTTAGGTTCCATCGTCACGGGAGGGTTAGCGGTTTCGGCGGCAGGGTTAGCGGTTCCCGTGTTGGAGGGGTTCGCTAACTTTTTCGCGGGGATGACCGGGAATAATTTAGGGGCGTTAGTAGAGCGATTCCGCAATAGTAGCGAGGTGTTGCGGAATGAAGACATCGCCAAAGCCGCCGGACGCACCGTGGCGAAAGCCTTGGCGGAAAAAATTAGCCCTAAATATCCCGATATTCGGAAGCCCTTAGACAATTTCGCCAATGAAATCGAGGGCTATTGGCTGCAATGGGCGGAAGAAGCCAAAACCCTGAACCTGTTTGAGACGCTCCAGGAAGACCAGTTATATCAGGTTTTCAGCCAACAACCGGAGCAGTTTACCGAGTATCAGGTCCTACCCCTAGAGGAATGGCGGGAGGTGGTGACTTGGTTATTCCAACAGGGATGCGAGAAAGGGGTATTGCTCGATACCCTCGACAGTTATCAGGATGTCATCGAGGAGTTAACCGGAGAATTAGCGGCGAACTTCAATAAACACCTGCGCCAAGTCCTGAAAGATGATGCCAACAACGAGGGGAAAGCCTTTGTGGGGATGTTGTTTGACCTCCACGGGGCGACCTTGGCGAAAGTTGACGAGATTCGGGACTATTTACCCGAAATCGCCACTCGTCAGGATATGCGCCTGATATTAGCGGCCATTTCCCAATTACAACGCCCGAACCCACCGGCACCGGCTACCCCTTGGCACGGTTTAGGGGCGATCGCCACCGTCCCCAAACCCCCTCCTCACTTTCTACCCCGTCCTGAAGATATAGATGAGTTAAAAGCCCGTTTATTAGCGCCCAACAGTCAAACTCTGGTGATGACGGGACAGGTGCAGAAAGTGGGGGTGCAGGGAATGGGCGGCATTGGTAAAACCGTCTTGGCGGCGGCTTTAGCGCGGGATAATGAGGTGCGGCGGCGGTTTCGGGATGGGATTATCTGGTTAACGGTGGGGATTAACCCCCAACCGATGGAGTTGTATGACACCATAGCGAAAACCTTGGGGGGCAGCCACGCATCTCAGCAGGGGGAAAGCCAGTGGAATGCCTATCTGTCCAATCTCTTGTGGGATAAATCCTGTTTGTTGGTGTTGGATGATGTGTGGGAACAGCGGGAAGCAGAGCGGTTTGTGGAGGTGTTGGGGCCGGATTGTTGTCTGTTGTTGACGACGCGGGATGCTCGGCTGATTGCGGGGTTGGGGGCTAATGGTTATGAGTTGGAGATGTTGGATGAGAACCAATCTCGGCAACTGTTGGCGAATTGGGCGGGACTGCATATCGAGATGTTGCCTGCTACAGAAGCGGCGGCGGTGATTGACCATTGCGGGAATTTGCCCTTAGCGTTGGCGTTGTGTGGGGCGCAAGTTGGCGTGGACAAAAATTGGGCGGATTTGCTGACGGCGTTGGATGCGGCGGCGGTGCTTGACCATCCCCACAGCAGTATTTATAAGTCTTTAGATGTGAGTGTGGCGGCGTTAGGGGAACCCTTACGGCGGGCTTATTTGGAGTTGGGGATTGTTGCGCAGGATGTGGAGATTTCGGAGACGGCGTTGGTGAAGTTGTGGGGGCGACGGGGGGAGAAGCAGGAGTATCAACTACGGCGGTGGTTGACGGAGTTGGCGCAACGGGCGTTGGTGTTTGTGTCGGGGGAGTCGCCCCAGCGTTGGGTATCGCTCCATGATGTGCAGCAGAAGTATTTACAGGACAATCTCCGGGATGAGGCGGGGTTGCATGGGGAGTTTTTGCGGGCCTATGGGGGCGGTCAGTTTCCCTGGACGGGGGCTGAAGTGGCGGCGGAGGTCTATCTCTATCAACGGGCGGCCTATCACTTCCGAAAGGCGGGGGAAATTGAGGCGTTTCGGGGGTTGTTGTGGGATTTTGCTTGGTTGCAGGGGAAGTTAGAGGCGACGGATGTGCGATCGCTGTTGGCGGATTTTGAGGCGGTTGGGGAAGATGAAGACCGGGCGCTGAGGGTGCTGGAAGGGGCAATCCGCTTATCGTCTCATGTGTTAGACCAGGATAAAACGCAATTGATTTCCCAACTATGGGGGCGGTTATTGTCGTTTGTTGAGTCTCCCCAAACCATTGGAAATCAGGAGGAGTTAAGTCTTCCTGAACCCTATCGTTATTTTTGGGAAAAAATCCCCGTGGTGGGGCGATACTTGCCGAAATATGCCGCCCCTCAACAGCAAAATGCCAAGGGTGCAACCGTCGGAGAAATTGAGCAACTCCTCCATCAAGCCCAACAATGGCAGGAAAAACCCTGGTTTCGTCCCCTCACCGCCAACCTCACCCCACCTGGCGGGCCACTGATTCGCACCCTCACCGGGCATAGTGACAGGGTAAGAGCAGTGGCGATCGCCCCCGACGGGAAACGAGCCGTGTCTGGATCCTGGGATGACACCCTGAAACTGTGGGATTTGGAGCAGGGGAGGGAACTCGCTACCCTCTCTGGGCATAGTAGCTCGGTAACAGCAGTGGCGATCGCCCCCGACGGGAAACGAGCCGTGTCTGCATCGGCTGATTACACCCTGAAACTGTGGGATTTGGAGCAGGGGAGGGAACTCGCTACCCTCTCTGGGCATAGTGACTGGGTAAGGGCAGTGGCGATCGCCCCCGACGGGAAACGAGCGGTGTCTGCATCGGATGATGAAACTCTGAAACTGTGGGATTTGGAGCAGGGGAGGGAACTCGCTACCCTCTCTGGGCATAGTGGCTCGGTATATGCAGTGGCGATTATCGCCCCCGACGGGAAACGAGCCGTGTCTGCATCGGATGATAAAACCCTGAAACTGTGGGATTTGGAGCAGGGGAGGGAACTCGCTACCCTCTCTGGGCATCGTGACTCGGTATGGGCAGTGGCGATCGCCCCCGACGGGAAACGAGCCGTGTCTGCATCCCGTGATAAAACCCTGAAACTGTGGGATTTGGAGCAGGGGAGGGAACTCGCTACCCTCTCTGGGCATAGTGACTGGGTAAATGCAGTGGCGATCGCCCCCGACGGGAAACGAGCGGTGTCTGCATCGGCTGATGAAACCCTGAAACTGTGGGATTTGGAGCAGGGGAGGGAACTCGCTACCCTCTCTGGGCATAGTAGCTGGGTAAATGCAGTGGCGATTATCGCCCCCGACGGGAAACGAGCCGTTTCTGCATCGGCTGATAAAACCCTGAAACTGTGGGATTTGGAGCAGGGGAGGGAACTCGCTACCCTCTCTGGGCATAGTAGCGGGGTACTAGCAGTGGCGATCGCCCCCGACGGGAAACGAGCCGTGTCTGCATCGTTGGATAACACCCTGAAACTGTGGGATTTGGAGCAGGGGAGGGAACTCGCTACCCTCTCTGGGCATAGTAGCGGGGTACTAGCAGTGGCGATCGCCCCCGACGGGAAACGAGCGGTGTCTGCATCGGCTGATTACACCCTGAAACTGTGGGATTTGGAGCAGGGGAGGGAACTCGCTACCCTCTCTGGGCATAGTTACTGGGTAAATGCAGTGGCGATCGCCCCCGACGGGAAACGAGCGGTGTCTGCATCGGATGATGAAACCCTGAAACTGTGGGATTTGGAGCAGGGGAGGGAACTCGCTACCCTCTCTGGGCATAGTAGCTATGTAAGAGCAGTGGCGATCGCCCCCGACGGGAAACGAGCGGTGTCTGCATCCGAGGATAACACCCTGAAACTGTGGGATTTGGAGCAGGGGAGGGAACTCGCTACCCTCTCTGGGCATAGTCACTGGGTAACAGCAGTGGCGATCGCCCCCGACGGGAAACGAGCCGTGTCTGCATCGGCTGATTACACCCTGAAACTGTGGGATTTGGAGCAGGGGAGGGAACTCGCTACCCTCTCTGGGCATAGTGGCTGGGTAAGAGCAGTGGCGATCGCCCCCGACGGGAAACGAGCGGTGTCTGCATCGGCTGATAAAACCCTGAAACTGTGGGATTTGGAGCAGGGGAGGGAACTCGCTACCCTCTCTGGGCATAGTGACGAGGTAAATGCAGTGGCGATCGCCCCCGACGGGAAACGAGCCGTGTCTGCATCGGATGATAAAACCCTGAAACTGTGGGATTTAGCCACGGGGGAGGAAATCGCCAGTTTTACCGCTGATACAGGGGTTTTGGCTTGTGCCGTTGCCCCGGATGGGGTGACGTTGGTGGCGGGGGATAGGTCGGGGCGGGTGCATTTTCTGCGGTTGGAGGGGCTGTGAGGGTGCAGGGGAGGTGAGAAACCGGGTTTATGCGCTAAATTTGGGTGAGGAGGCAAGGATTGTCCGAGAAACCCTCCGAACATCGCACGATAATCAAGTTAATCTGTATTGGAGTGAGCCGCCATGAGTTTATCCCTTACGCCAGAAATTGAACAACGGATTGCCCAGCAATTAAATCAGGGAGGCTACCAGTCAGCAGATGAAGTGATATTAGCCGCTTTGGAACTATTAGATAAAAGAGAACAATATTTAGCCGAACTGCGTCAGCAAATCGAAATCGGGGAAAGCCAAATTCAACAAGGAAAAGTTACAGATGGAGAACTTGTATTTAATCGACTGCTGAACCGTTTACAGCAACAAACTGAAGATTCCTGATGGGAAATTATTCATTCTCTGATGCTGCCCTAGCCGACTTAGACGAAATTTGTGCATCCCTGTCGGCAATAAACCCAGACGTAGCGATTAGATTTTTTGAAAAAGTCCGGGATAAGTGCCGTTAGTTTGCTCAATTTCCCAACATGGGCAAAAACTACAGTCACATTAAAGCAAATCTCCGAGGTTTGATTGTGGAAAATTACATCATATTTTACCTTCCACGGCCTGACGGCATAGATATTGTTCGCATCATTAATGGGTATCGAGACTTAGAATCATTGAATATTTGAAAATCTGTAACCGGGCTTCTCTACTCAGCTTGGGGAATAACCGGCAACTCCCAGCAACCCGGTTTCTGGTTTGTGGTGATGGGAAAGCAACCCGGTTGCTAAAACCATCCGATCAAAGCCTCAAAGATAGTCAAACCTATAATGGAGAAGCACATTTCCCGGAGCCGACTCTATGTTACTCAGCGAACTGTTACCCACCGTTAATCAGTTATCTCATCAAGATAAACTTCGACTGCTTCACTTTCTCCTCTTGGCAGTCGCTAAGGAGGAAGGGTGTAGCCTAGAACTAACCGGAGAAGTTGACTCAGCAAATGAGTTGCTCGAGCAGCTTGCATCGACTGAGGCAGTGGTATGGTCGCCGCAAACAGATAGCGCATCTGTTCAGGCTTTGTCGGATCTTCTGGTGGCAGCAAAGGAAGGTAGCATCTAATGCTTGATGGACAACGATATTCATTCACCGAACGCATTGATAGTCTTGGGCGCTCTGCCATCATGCCCTATTTACCCTTGACGCTCACGTTAGGCGATCGCTCTGTGGACGTGACGGCGTTGCTAGATACAGGCGCGAGTGTCAATGTTTTGCCCTACGAGATCGGTTTACAGCTAGGAGCAATCTGGGAAAATAAGACGGTTTCAATCCCTTTAAGCGGGAATTTGGGTCGAAGCGATTCACGAGGTTTGGTTGTATCGGGTGCGATCGCTCAGTTTCCTCCCGTGCTACTTGCGTTTGCTTGGACTGAATCGAGAGATGTCCCCGTTATTCTTGGACAAATGAACTTCTTTGCAGAGTTCAAGGTGTGTTTTTATCGACATGAGTCGGCTTTTGAAGTTTGCCCGAAGGATAGATGAAATCAATCAACTTATTCGGTGGGGATTTGTGGGGGTTGCCGACTTAACCGATTCCGAAAAACAACAAGCAAAATATGTCGCTAAACAGATGGAGCGATCGCCCCCGACGGGAAAAGAGCGATTTCGGCCTCTGAGGATAAGACTGTGAAACTATGGGATTTGGCTACGGGGGAAATGTTAGCGACCTTTACGGGGGATGGTGCGATCGCTTCCTGTGCGGTTGCTGCTGATGGCGTGACGGTGGTAGGGGGGGATTGGTTGGGACGGGTGTATTTCCTGCGTTTGCACGGGTTGAGGGGTTGATAAAGGGGCTTTGTTAATGCGATTGGGGTGAGGCGGCAAAGGTTAGGGCAGAAACTGGGTTTATGGGATGTGGGTGGAGAGCAAGAAAATCCCTAGATCAGCCAGGAAAAAAAACAGCCAACTCACCGAACCCGCCCCCAGCGATCGCATGAGGCGATCGCCCAAATTACACCCATTCCTCCGAGTCAGCAATTACGACCTTATGGATTATCTGCCGGAGAATTTGTCGTCGCCGATGATTTCGATTCTGCTTTGCCCGAAGATATCATCAATGTCGTTGAGGGAAAATAAATTATTTTCAGTTTAATCTGATTGATAATGATAACGTGCTTGTAAAAAATAAACCTTATTTTCTGTTACTTTGTAAACTAAACGATGCTCTAAATCAATGCGTCTTGACCCAGTATCTGGGGCAATATATTTTAGGGGTTCAGGTTTTCCTAACCCGGTAAACGGTTCACCATTAAGGATATCTGCGACTAAATCTAGGATTTTATCCCCTTTTTTGGGTTCAGTGCGATACCACCAAGCTAAATCTGCTTTAAAATCGGGACTAAATACAGGAAAATAACCCGAGATATGATGATTAGGGGTTTCATTGGCTGGTTTTTTCTTTTTAGGACTCAACTCCTAACTCCTCTTTTAATTCAGCTACCGTTTGAGGAGTGGCGGTGCTATTTTCTGACCATTCTAAAGCCCGAAATAAACGTTTCGCATTTTCGGGCGATCGCAGTAAATAGACACATTCTAATAAACTCTCTAGCTCATCTTCAGCAATTAACGCCACATTTTTCTCATTACGGCGCTTAATGACCACAATCTGACGTTCATCACACACTTGATCCAAAATAGTGGCTAAATTCATTCTCGCTTGAGAATAAGTGGTTTCTTTGCTTAACATCATTTTTGCTAGATAACTGGTACAACATTATTGTACAACGATTTACTTAAAGCCTGAACCTGATGCTCGGCGATCGCTCCGTGGGGTTTCCAGAAGGCAAAATAGTAGATACAGCACCCCAGGAGCTAGACCTGAAACTTAACGAACTCTTGCCAGCCATTCCCACCCAAACCCCCCACCACTAGCTCCAGAACTCCAACCCGCCAACTTTCATGGGCGAGAGCCAGTGGCTCGTTGTCGTCTTTGAGCGACACTTCAGGGCGATCGCACCCGGTGAAATGGCGATCGCACCACGGGAGGCCATCCCATGAACTTTATTCCCAAATCTAGCGACCCTAGTTGTGAAGGATGGTTAAAGATGCTCGATAGAGTTTTCCGCCAGCCAAATCTACAAGCCAATTTAGCCTCTAATACCATTGCTGCGTCTGTGACTACCCCTGACCCATTTCTATGAGAAACCAGGTTTCTTGGCAAGATTTGGGTGAGGATGCAGGATAGTCCTAGCCACCCGGTTTCTGAGGTTGTGGGTGGGTGAGGTTGAGAAACCGGGTTTTTTGACTATTCTGGGTTATTTTAGCGGAAGAGTACATCTGAACGCATTGTCAGGGTCAGATCTTGTTCTGGGTGAATGACAACTACATCCACGTGACCGCGACCAATGAAGACTCCCGCCAGAGCCCCTAGTCCCGCGCCGCCCAGGACTTCCTCAGTGGCGATCGCTTTATCTCCGAGTACCCCCGCCAAAGCCGCCGCCGCCGCCGCACCCACAGCAGCACCTTTAAGGATATTACCAGCAGAAGGTCCACGACGGACGGTTTCCGTGCGGGTGACAACATTAGAATTAGCATCAAGACGATATCGGCGATTATTGCTGACAATCACCTCATTAGCCACAAACTGGGAACCACCAGAAGCGGGTCGCAATTCCCCAACAATTTCGGCTCCTGCGGGTATCCAAACCCGTCCTTGGTTAGTGCGGATATCTCGGGCGACTACCATAGTCAGAGCGGTCGTTTCTGTGGGGGTGAGAACGATTCTCTCAGCTCCTGGGTATTCTACGGGAATAGTTGTTCCGGCGGAAATTCTTTCCCGTTGTAGAGAACCAGGTAATTGTTGAGCGCGGGCTACGGTTTGATGTAGCAATAGGGGGGCTGCTAGTCCAGTAGTTAAACCGAGGGTGAGGAAGATGGATGTAGCAGAACGGTAGAGTTTTTGGTGGAACATAGTTTACATTATCCTCGGAGCTAAATTAATTGATTTGTCTCTATTGACGTGGATGGTTTGAATTTAGTTCACAATTTCTGGAGAAATTTGTGGAACCCGGACAGTTAAAGTTGACCAAAAGCTGAGGGACTGGGCGATCGCTTTTCGGCGACAGGGTAGGTTAATTAGGCTTTACGGGCAGTATTTAGCACACAAGGACTCACCCTGTCTCTAGAGTCTATCTGGGTTAAATGTTAACGGGGATTTTAGGGAACAGGTACAGAATATTCTCTTTCTCGGACGGAAGGACCTCTGACCACAATTCGGAAACGGCGAGACGGGGGGAGTTGGGCGATTAAATCGAATTTACCTTCGGAATCCGTGACGATCGCCCGATTATCAATATAAACTATATCCATGGGATCTACTTGTCCTACAATTCTAGCTCTCCTAGGGCTAAGTCGCGTTACCTGAAACACTTGTAAAGCAGACAAAGGTGGAGTTAGATCAGGAACAGTGGGGGGTAGGTTAAGGTTAACTACGGAAAATTTTTGTCTGTTAACTTGGGTTTCTTCACCCTCTGCGGAAGTTCCGACAATACCTTCAACGGTGCTAATACCCGTTTTACCATCTGGTCCAACATCGACCCCAAAGGAAGTTCCCCTAACTCCGGCGACAGTTACAGGGGTTTCTACTCGAAAAGGGGAGGCTTCCACAGACTCTTCGGAGTTTTGGGAGTCTTGGCTAAATATTCCTTCCCAGTTTAAGGCGGCGATTTCCTGGGGAGGTTGAGAAGCGGTAGAATTACGGAATGGGGCGCTAACAAAACGGGCGATGGAAGACCTAACCCGACCTTTGGAAATAAAAACAACTGTTTCTTGGTTAGGGTCGAGTCCTGGTTGTCCTGATAGGCTTCTAATTTCCAGGGTGGTGTTTTCTGCTAATTCTAAAACACCGATATTGCTATCTACTCGTAAAATAGCGATCGCACGCCTTCCGGTTGTGATCACGTCTCCCACCCCTAAGCGATCGCCCAATCTGGCGGGGTTACCATTAATGGTAACTCTTCCCTGGAGTTCCTCTACCATCAAACTGCGGGTGGCGGTCCGGTTAACCTGGGATAATGGGGAGGTATTGGCTATGGCGGGTTTAATAGCGCCTAATATACCTAATTCCACCATTGTAATGGCGATCGCCGTCATTCCCGGTATAAGAAAGAAGGCATACTTAAAAAAGTTGTCACGGTTGGGCTTTAGCCAACTGGTCCCTGTTGTTACCATTTTCCTAATTAAATCTATGGTGTCGCTTCAGTTTACGCAATTTACCCGGCGGGTTATCCCCTTAGTTGCTGTGGTCTCTTTGGCTTTAGTCGGATTTACTCCGATTTTAGTTGCCATAGCTGAGGAGGTTACTACCCCAGATCCACGTCTGACAGAGGCTGAGACGGCTTTTGCTGCGGGGGTGAAATTAGTACAAGAGGGGTCTCCAGAATCTCTACAACAGGCCCTAGTTCAGCTTAACCAAGCCTTACTATTGTATCAACAAGTGGGTTTAGGGTCCCAGGCGGCTGAGACTTTCCTGGGTTTGGGATTAGTTTATAAGAGTTTGGGGGACTTGCGAGCTAGTTTAGAGGCTTATCAGCAGGCTTTGAGTTATTATGAGAGTAGCGATCGCATTTTGGATGCTGCCTATAGCCTCAACCAAATTGGCAAAATTCATTATGAGTTAGGGGATTATCAAAAAGCAGTTGAAGTCTATCAACAGGCGATTATTTTTTATGGTCAAGGGGGAGATCTGCGGGGGAAAGCCTACGCTTTGAATAATTTGGGGGCGGTCTATGAACCTTTAGGGAAGTTTCAAGAAGCCCTGGAAGTTTACACCCAAGCGTTAGAATTACACGAGCGGGCTAATAATAGGGTGGGATTGGCTAGTAGTCTAAATAATTTGGGTTTGCTTTATGATGCTTTGGGGAATTTTGAACTCAGTTTAGATTATTATAAGCGATCGCTTAGTTTGTGGCAAGAGTTAGATCATGCTCACGGGGAAGCTAGTACCCTGAATAATATCGGGTTATATCATGAGTCTCAGGATGATTTTGAGCAGGCTTTACAAAGTTTTCAACAGGCTTTAGGACGATATCAAGAAATTGGCGATCGTCGGGGAGAGGCTACTACTCTTAATAATATTGGCTTTACCTATACCAGGTTGGAAAACTGGAATGCTGCACAACAGTCTTATCAGCAAGCGTTACCTTTATGGGAGGAAATTGGCAACCGTGGCGGACTGGGAAGCACTTTAAATAATATCGGTGTGGTTTATGCGGCACTGGGAGAGTTTGACCGGGCTTTAGAATTTTATCAGCAGGCTTTAGTTGTGCGCCAAGAAATTGGCGATCGCCCTAGGGAAGCCTTATCTTTATATCGGATAGCGATCGCCCATAGGGGGTTAGGTAATCAAGATGATTCTCTGAGTGCTATTCAAGCCGCCATTGAGATTATAGAAGATTTGCGAACTAATGTGGTTAGTCAAGATTTAAGAACCTCATTTTTTGCATCCAAACAAGAATATTATGAGTTTTATATTGACTTGTTAATGGAGTTGGATCAACAAAATCCGGGACAAGGATATGATGGTTTAGCCTTAGCAGTTAGTGAACGAGCAAAAGCGCGATCGCTTTTAGATTTACTAGCCGAAATGTCCGGGGAAGTACAAGGAGGTATCGACCCGCAAATATTAGCGGAAAAACAACAAATTCAGCAACAATTAGCCGCTGTAGAAGAGCGTCGCATTCAACTCCTCAGTCAACAGCATACAGACTCTCAAAAAACGGCTATTGATCAGGAATTAGAACAGCTATTAATTAAATACCGCAGTATTTTAGGTCAAATTCGCGCTACCAGTCCCCGCTATGCAGCCCTGACTCAACCAGAACCTTTAAATTTGGCTGAGATTCAAGAAAGGGTTATCGACCAAGATAGTTTATTATTAACTTATTCTATTGGTGAAAAACGGAGTTTTCTCTGGGCGGTTACTTACAACTCTATTAGTAGTTATGAACTCCCAGGTAGAGAAGTCTTAGAAGCTGAGACTAAGAGATTTCGAGATAGTTTCATTTTTGGGAATCTCAGAATCCGGCGGACTTTGGCAGAAAATGCCGCCAAAAACTTAGGTCAAATTCTCCTAGAACCCTTGTCTAATTATGAGGACAAAAACAGAGTTTTAATTGTCCCTGATGGGGTATTAAATTTTGTCCCTTTCGTGGCTCTTGCTTATCAATCAAGTGATGAAGAATATCGCCCTTTAATTATTACCAGAGAATTAGTCACCCTCCCTTCTGCTTCGGCTTTGGCGGTTTTGAGAAATGAAATGTTAGGTCGAAAGCCGGCAGAAAGATACTTAGCAATTTTAGCAGATCCGGTATTTGGGATTAATGACGAAAGATTAAATCATACTAATGAGATTAATTCAACTTCTTTGCCTCCTGATTTAGAACAGTCAGCGCGAGAGTCTGGTATATTATTTGACCGCCTACCTTTTACACAGACGGAAGCGGAACAAATTGTATCTTTATTTCCGGCAGAATCTTTTAGTAAAGAATATGGTTTTGGGGCTACCCGCGAGGTGGCTACCAGTGACAAAATGAGTCAGTATAGAATTATTCATTATGCTACTCATGGGATACTGAACAGCCAAAATCCTGAACTGTCTGGATTGGTGCTTTCCTTGGTTAATTCTGAAGGTCAGCCCGTCAATGGTTTTGTGAGACTTCATGATATTTTTAACCTAACTTTACCGGCTGACTTAGTAGTGTTAAGCGCCTGCGAAACTGGTTTAGGACAACAGGTTAGGGGGGAAGGTTTGGTAGGACTGACGAGGGGATTTATGTATGCTGGGGCGGCGCGTGTGGTGGTGAGTTTATGGAGTGTAGATGACCAAGCTACAGCGGAATTAATGGTGTTATTTTATCGTTATATGATCGACAATGGTCTATCTCCCGCCGCCGCACTCCGTCAAGCACAAATTGAAATCTGGCAAAACTCTCAATGGCATTCTCCCTATTATTGGGCGGGTTTTACTATTCAGGGAGAATGGCAAAATTAGCTATATAGTAGGGTGGGGTACTTCACATATAATAACTTACCCAGGAAACGATTAAGCTGACGCACCGCTATTAATGATCAGTTAAAAATGCTCAGATTAAGCGATCGCACTATTTCCTGAATCAAAAATAAACCCGCTACTGAATTTCCGGTATCATCAAGGGGAGGACTATAACAAGCGATCGCCCCCCAACCGGGAATCACCGATAGCATCACCCCACTGACTCCCGACTTAGTAGGGACTCCCACCTGTACCGCAAATCGACTAGAGGCTTCATATAAGCCACAGGTCATCATCAATGCTTTCACCTGTCTACAGGGTTCTATCCAACTCGGTTGAGGAGGCTGCAATAATAACATCCCCAATTTAGCTAGATCTTCGACTGTGGCAGATAAACAACAAATATGATTGTAAGCGTCAATGGCAGCGATCGCATCAGAAATAGTCCCCCGGTGATATAATTCGGTGGTGATGGCATCATTACGAGAATTGGGGGCGGAACGCACAGAATTGAGGGTATCATAATCCAATTGCAGAGAACAGCCGCCCCAGTGATTTAACCAATCAGATAACACTTGGCATCGTGTTTGTCCATCAGGACCAGGAAGCAACGCCGATAAAGCGATCGCGCCACTATTAATCATCGGATTACGGGGCCAGCCGCCGTCAGCTTGCAATTGTTCCAGAGAATTGAAGGGATAATCAGAGGGTTCCATTCCCACCTGTGCAAATATGCGATCGGCCCCCAACTCTACCAACATATACAACAGCAGAAACGGCTTAACCACACTCATTAGGGAAAATCTCAGATCAGCATTGCCCAATAAATAACAGTTCCCCTGGCAATCTAAAACTTGAACTGCGAATGCCTTTGGAGATACCATAGCTAACTGAGGAATATAGGTCGGTAAACTGCCTTGATCGCTGCGAGACTTAGCCGCTTCAACCCATGTCTCTAGTTGCACCAGGTTTAAACTCAATCTTGCCTGAGTATTCATAGGCTCATAGATTAACCAAAACTCTATTATCTATTTTGACTCCGATTTGGGCGAGTTATAGCACACCGGATTGGGTCTGTTATCTGTTCGCTGCTATAGTTTCCCAGAACTGCGCCGGAATATGGCAAGATGGGTTAGGGAAAAAAATAATAATTTATGCTGAATTTGTCCGAGTCCATAATGAATACCTGTAAACGCTGGCTGAAAACTGGCCTGATTGCCCTATTGCTGTGTGTTCTTTCCGTTGGTCTGAGCGCCGCTTGGTGGGATGGCGGCAGCAGCACGCCAAAACGGGAAAGTGTCTTACCTGCTGGTAATGCTATTACTGATGGTAAGGCACTCCTACGCTATGCTCTCCCGATTGACAATGAGCCGATCCGCAAATTTCAGAGTAGCCTCGAAGAGATTGCTGGTCGCATTAGGGGTAAGCGCTGGAGTCCTATTAAAGGGGATATTACCACTGCTGCTAGGATTTTATCTATCAATGAAGGGGATATTTTGGCTAGTATCCCAGACGATCGCCAAACTGAGGCTAAGGCTATTATTGAGGAACTCAGGGCAGAAATTGAGGTTCTGCGATCGGCTTTGGACATTAAAGACGGTGAAACACTCCTAGAAACCCGTGCCCAGATGTTGTCTCAGGTGACTCAGCTTGAGGAAATGATGGTTGGGGAATTTCCTTTTGAAGTCCCCGCAGAATATGCCAATATTCCCCAACTCAAAGGCCGTGCTACCGTGAAGATGACTACTTCTGAGGGAGATATTACCCTGGTGGTCGATGGTTATAGCGCTCCGGTAACGGCCGGTAATTTTGTGGATTTGGTGCAACGTGGGTTTTATGATGGGTTGGAGTTTATCCGCTCGGAAGAGTCCTATGTTTTGCAAGTCGGAGATCCTCCCGGTCCGGAGGAAGGATTTATTGACCCCGACACAGGCGAATATAGGGCTGTTCCCCTGGAAATTTTGGTGCGTGGGGATGATGAACCTACTTATGGGATTACCCTAGAGGCGGCGGGTCGTTATCGTGATCAGCCAGTTTTGCCGTTTTCTGCTTATGGAACTGTGGCTATGGCTCGTCCTGAAAGTAACCCTGATGGCGGATCTTCTCAGTTTTTCTTCTTTTTGTTTGAACCGGAACTGACCCCGGCGGGACTTAATTTGCTTGATGGTCGTTATTCTGTGTTTGGATATGTGACCGAAGGTAAGGAAGTCTTGGAGAATTTGACCCAGGGTGATGCGATCGCATCTGCTAAAGTCATTCAAGGCTTAGAAAATTTGGTTCAACCTAAGAAGTAGCCTTAAAAAGGCTCCCCAGTGGCAATTTATTAATTGCCACTACCCCCTCTCATCGATGATTTGACTCTTTCATCATTATTATTTGTGCCAGCTATTATGGCTATTTTAGAATTACTATCTGTGGCGGCTTTGGGTGTTCTCGTGGGATTGTTCCTGGTTAATATCAATTCTAAACGCGATGAACAACGCCAGCTTGATAATGCTTTTTATCAATTAATTGAATCCCAAGATGGTGAAATTTCTTTAATTCAGTTGGCGGCTTTGGCGCGGGTTAGTGCTGATGTCGCTCAAGAATATTTAGACCGACAAGCCGGGGTATTTGCTGCTATTCCTGAGTTTGACCAAGATGGTAATACCTTCTATCGATTTCCTCGCTTACGCCTTCCTAAGCAGTTTCAAGAGCGATCGCCTGATCAGGATTGGTAAAACCCCCACCATAAAATCAGTTAATAGCTGGTGGTCAACTGTTCGTTTTTTTTGATAAGTACAACGTTTGGGAAGAAAAAAATGTTATCATGGATACGAAAGTGAATTTAAAATCGGTTATTTTTCCTGCCTCTGTAGGGTTGTTATAGGGTGTACCCGTCTAGTTTTTTCCCCAAGACTTAGTTTCAGAAATCTATAGATGATGAGTAACCGAGTCGGGTGCGAGATTCCTGTTAAATTGCTTCAGGAAGATGAAGGAGGGAAACGATGAGCCATAACCCTTGAGCGCTCACCCTTGAGAAGTAGGGTATCAAAGGGAGTTAAATCATGGGATATCACAGGATTTTAGTGGCGCTAGATAGATCGAATCATAGCGAATTGGTTTTAGAGCAAGCGATGGAACTAGCGCAAAAAAACTCAGCGGAACTAATGATTTTTCACCGCCTGGAGGTTAGCGAACCGGACCCCTATGGTTTTAGCGATCTTCACGCGACTAATATTGCTCGTTACTCGCGAATCATGCAGGATCGGCTAGAGAGTGAACTGGACCAGATCCGCAGTTGGCTAACAGCTTGTACTCGTCGTGCTACGGACGAGAATATCACTGCTGACTGGAATTGGAAAATGGGGGATGCGGGGCGGTGCATTTGTCAAATAGCAAAGGACTGGAATGCGGATCTAATCGTGGTAGGACGCAGGGGATACGAGGGGGTAATTGAGGCGTTGCTGGGAAGTGTGAGCAACTTTGTGGTTCATCGCGCCCCCTGTTCGGTTTTAGTAGTACAGAGTAGCGATCGCCATTAAGAAAACATTCATAGAAAACGAAATCAAATAGCGATCGCCCAATTTAGGGAATAGAGTCCCGGTAAGTTTAAACGGATCTATTTAGGTTTAGTTCTAACACTTACCGGGCCATTAACAGTAGTTTGACAAGCCAAGCGGTAGGTATCAGGTTTTTTCTTGAGCATTCGTTCTTCCACCGGAGTTTTAGGGGAGAGATTTTCCATACCCTCAACCACTTCCACAATACAAGTACCACATTGACCGTAGCCGCCACAGTTGAGGAGTTTTCCCTTTAAGGTATACAAATCAATCTGATTTTCCATCGCTTTGAGTCGGAGATTTGCGCCATCAGCGGCAATAACTTCGCGGTTTTCGTTGACAAAATTGATGTTAGCCATGATGAATTTTTGAATCTAGGAAGGTTAGGTTGACAGAGATTTTGTTGTGATCAGACAAGGCTTTGAGGAAAGGAAGTTTCCCAAAGTGTCTACCAAATAATCTGTATAATCTGTTTTTGGGGAAACCGACATCCTTGGACAAGTGAATTGCAGTTAAGGTTGATCTTGAAGGATATTATCGGGGAGATTGCTAACAAATCGCCTCAATTGAGCCAGAGCGCGGTTATAACCAATAATTGCTCTGAGCAACTGGTTTTGGGCGCGAGTGAGGCTAGTTTCTTGGTTAATGACATCAGTTTGAGTACCGACACCAGCTTGGAAACGGAGTCTAGCCAATCGGAGAGCTTCTGTAGCCTCCTCAACGCCTAGGTTAGCAACTCCAATGTTCTCAAAACTAGCTTGTAGGTTAAAGAAGGCTTCCTCAATTTCTCGGCGGATTTGGTTGCGGGTTTGGGAAAAGCGTTCTTCAGCGATCGCTATACCCAGCTCCTGTTGTCTAGCCCTAGACCTAGCGGCACCCCCATCAAAGAAATTCCAACGCAACTGCAATTGAACATTATAACCATCAGCCCAACCCTGAGCCGCAAAGCGATTAGCGTCATCAGAAAGCTGTCCAAGAACGTTATAACTAGCGGAACCAGTTAAATTAGGTCGAGTGGCAGATAAGGCCTGTCTGCGTCTTTCTTCAGCTAAATTACGGTTAACTAACTGTGTTTCCAATTCGGGGCGATTCCGATAGGCGAGGATGATAGTTTCATTGAGGGTAAATTCCCAAGTTCCCGCCAAGGATATCGGGTCTGCTGCCACTAAATTGACATTTTGACTGACATTTAATAGGCTAGCGAGATTGCGCCGAGATGTTCTCTGGCTGCTAATGGCGTTAGTCAAATCCTGCTGGGTGCTGGCGAGGGTAACACGAGCCTGTAAAACCTCAAAGCGGGTACCCACCCCAGCGCGTTCGAGGGCTTCTGCATCCTCCAAACTTTTTTGAGCGTTGCGAACTGCGGCGCGCTGAATTTCGACTTCCGCATCGGCTGCTTGTAGGTTGTAGTAGGTTTGGGCGACGTTAAGATAACTTTCCTCAATCACCCGTTCTAGTTCTAACTCTGCGGCTCGCAGTTGCTGTTCGGCTTCTCTAATTCGTGCGCCTCTAGCTCCATTTAAGCCAAAATCATATTGAATTTGCAGGGAGTTATCAAAGCTGGTAGAGCCAAAGGGGATTTGAAAGGGGGTTGTGTCAACTTCGCCTCTGGCGGCGGCTTGGCGACGTTGATTGCGAATCCGACGATTTTGGGCGCGGGTGGATATGGTGGCTCCTGCTGTTTCCGAACGGGTCAAGCTGGAGGTGAATGATAGGGAAGGGAACAGTTCTGATTGAGCAACTCGCAACCCCGCCAGATTTTGATCAAGCTGGAGTTGTAGAACTTGGATTTCTGGGCTGTTGCGCCGCACCAAATCAAATGCTTGTTCTAGGGTAATGGGAACGGTTTCTTCGATTTCTACTTCCCCAGGTTGGGTAGGAAAATACAGGGGGTTAGTGCTGGGTAAAACTATTGAAGGTGGTTCGGTGCGTAAGGTTCCATCTGGATACCTTTGGGGGTATGGCTCGGTAGGGGGTGTCAAGTCGGGGATTTGAATTTCTGGTGTCTCTACTTGGGACAGTTGTACTGGTGGTGTGGGATTATTTTCGATCGCCGATTGAGTATGAGAATTGTCACTGATAGCCACTTCTTGTGAGGGGCTGTCGGAAGATACCTCTGTGGAGAAGTTTACATCAGTTGAGGGAGCGATCGCGTCATGGTTAGGAGACTTGGCCTGATATTTTCCGGGTAAGTCTACTGATTCTAAGGCGATCGCATCATGGTTAGGAGATTTGGCCTGATGTTTGACCAGGTTCGGGGGGGTTTCCATGAACCCACCGCCACTCAAGGCTTCTCCCATTGTGTGATTTAAAGACAATTCTGGAGTTGGTGTGTCAATTTGACCAGCTACAAGGCTGGTGTCGTTAGGTTTATGGTCAGTAATGGGGGTTGGTTCAAGTTGTGAGGCTACAAATTTGGTTGGTTTGTGCTTGAGAGTTGATTCTTGAGTTAGGGGATGGTCAGATGATCTATCCTGGGACTCAACAGGCGAAGGCACTGCTTCTCCCTGCCCAACATTGAACAACACAATTGTTCCACTCACTCCCACAGCCATCAAATAGCGAAGAACAGGCATAATTTTTTCAATATAGTCAGTCTGCAAGTCCAGAACTCATTTTAAAGCAAGGTTGAAGTATTGCTCGAAAATGCCCAAATTAATTGCCATTTTGGGGATTGATGGTAATTTTCACAGGCCTGGGGGCGTTGTCAGATGGGACGCTGAGGGGTGTTTTCATGAATGCGATCGCTTTTGGCAATCAAAATCTCCGTATTTTTACGGACATCTTAGCAGTGATTGGTGTTAAAAATGCGAGAAATGTCCGAGAAATTACTGTTGGTGTTTGTGGGAATTTATCTTAACCTAAATATAAGGGCTGCCCATTAGTTCCCTGTCAGCCTGACTACGGCAAAATTGCTCCATCCCACACCTCTTATGATGATTAAACCCATGTTGCTATCAGAAACAAATTTACAGGATATCCCGCAACTGCTGCGTCAACTCCGGGAAGATTTGGAGTTGTCCCAAGCTGAACTGGCGCAATTTCTCGGAGTATCCCCACAAACTATTAACCGCTGGGAAAATGGACATTCTCAACCTTCGGCAATCTCGATTAATTTGATGCAAAATAAATTAAGTTCTTTGGATGCTATCAAGGATATCAAAACTGTTAAGGCTAATTTATCACAGCCCAGTAATGGTCTGCGACAGGCTGATGTAGCCCGCATTCTTAATGTTTCGTTTCAGCGGGTACAGACTATTAGGAAGCGACATTACATAGAATTCACCTGGGATAATACTATTGATGCTTGGGTTACATCTCGCGAAGAAGTACAGCGCTATATTGACAATAAAGGGAAGCGTCGGAAACGCACAATTGATAATTAATAAATTGCCCATAGCCATGGAGACCAGGCTTGTTTTGTCCCCGGTATTCCCAGATAGTATTGGAGGGGGGCTATGTTTGGGATTCGATTAAGCCTTGGGGAGGGGTGATTTCCAAACGGCGATTCTGTAAATCTACAACGGGGACGATCTCCTTAACAAAGGGAATTAATAAGGTTTTGGGCTGGTTGGCTTTGGTTTGGAAATGGCGCTTGCGTCGTTTGTTTTTGGGAATGTTCTGTAGTTTAGCTTGGCGTTGAGTATCGGCGGCGAGGTCTTCTGAGGTGGGGGTAAAATTTAACTGTACCTCTAACAAGTCATTTCCGGCGGGGATGACATCAATTACTGTACCGATTATGTCTTGGGTGTCTTGATTAAAGACTTCTAACCCAATCAGGTCTAATACATAAAACTCATTATCCTCTAAATAGGGGCGATCGCCCTCTTGAATGAATAGACGACTATCCCGCAAGGCTTCGGCTTCTTCCCGGGTTTCGACCCCTACCATTTCAATAGCATAGAGTCCTTTTCCGGGAATAAACCTTCCCCCCAGAAGTTCTACGGGTGATGGTTCATTTTGTCCGGGTTTTTGTAGCCAGCGGGTTCCGGGTTCGATAAATCTTTCGGGAAAGTCGGAATTCGGATATACCCGCATCTGGCCATCTAAACCCTGAGCAGCTACAATTTTACCAATTTCGATCCAATCAGACATTTGGACAGTCTCCTGAACCTCGACACAACACATGATAAGATTTCAGCATTTTAACCCAGTATTGGCTTAGTAGCTTATGACGCGGAGTTCTCGACAAGTCCCCATTTTCTCCCTCGCGGGGGGAACTATCAAGCATCCTATCGCACCACAACAAGCTAGTTTAGCTCTAATTCCGATTTTACTATCTTTGGGAACCACTACAATTTTTGTGGAACCTCTACGGGGAGACGGGTCTAGGTCGGGTTCGACTATTGTAGCTCAGGCGGTCACTGGGTCGGACTCGGAATTGCGCGATCGCGTTCAAACTGAGGTAGATAGTTCTTTTCGTCGGACTCTGGCTTTATTGAATTTAGTGCTAGTGTTCTTATTTTTGTTGCCAACTATTGCGGGGGTGGGAGTCTGGTTTTTGCTGGCTAAGTTGACGGATCAAGTATTTATTGTACAGCAAGAAATTGAGAGTCTCAAAGCTGATGCTATTGGTCAAATTCAGGAGAGTATTAATGAGGCTCGCAATACTCTCTATCAATTGGAACAAAATACTACTAAGGCTGATGAAGCTATTGAGAGTCTCAAGGTGCAAACTATGATTCAAGTCCCGGAGTCGGAGACTGAGGATTCCCTAGTGGCGGAAGTATTGGAGACTCCCGAAAAGGCGATCGCTAACAATTCCTCTGGGGTATCTGATGATTCTAATTCTGAGACTTCCGAGAGTTCTGAGACTTCCGAGAGTCTTGAGACTTCCGACAGTTCTGAGGATTTAGTTAATAGTGCTAAGGAAAAAGAACCGGAAACACCTAGTCGCGATCGCATCATAGCTGAGGCTCATGAGCTGGCTAAACAGGCAGAAAAGTTATTTTTGTCAAATCAATTGGAATCGGCAGTTGCCGCCTATAATCAGGCGTTAAAACTGGAGCCGAATTTGGCTGAGGTTTGGAATAATCGAGGGGTTGTGTTAACCAAACTCAAGCGCTATCAAGAGGCGATCGCATCCTATGAAAAAGCTATCCAAATTCGCACAGACTATCCTGATGCTTGGAGTAATCGTGGGGTGGCTTTAGGGAAACTTAATTATTACCAAGCGGCGATTTTTTCCTATGACCGGGCGATTGCTTTAAAACCCGATTATTTAGATGCTTGGAATAATCGCGGTCAAGCCTTGATGAATTTGGAACAGTATGATGAGGCGATCGCTTCTTATAATCAGGCTGCTAAAATTCGTCCTAATTTTTATAAAATCTGGTACAATAAGGCTCGTTGCTATGCCCTCACGGGGAATCGAGAATTGGCGATCGAAAACCTTCAACGAGCCCTGCGGATTAACCCAGATGCCGTGCAAAAGTTTGCTCAACAAGAACCTGATTTTGCGGGCATTTGTCAGGAACAAAAATTTCAAAAATTGCTGAACACTAAATAATTAAATTTAGGTATTGGGAGGGTTACATACCATGATAAATTTGAATAAAACCTATCTCTATATGGTGGCAGGATGGCTATTATTGATGGGTTTTTCGGGGGTATCATCCGCAGCTATACCGTCAGCAATTCCGGAGCTAAACCCGACAAAAATCGGGGCGCAAAATCCCTCTTTTATTAACCGTTATTCGGCGAATCAACGCTCTTTAATCCAGAAAGAAGTTAACCATACCAGGAAACGGTTAAATCCTTTTTTGAATACATGGATATTGATAGCTGTGTTAATTCCTAGTACCATATCAATCACAATTTTGGTCTGGTTTTTCCGACAAGCACAACAGGTTAAAGCCTGTTGCCAAAACCTAGAAGCCTATAAAGAAGAAATCCTGGAACAGATTAGATATATGACCGAAAATGCTCAGGATATTATTGATGAACTTGATGCTACTGTCAATCTTAGCGAGGTACAAATAGAGGTAATTGCATCCCAGATTCAATCTTTATCTATTGAGGATGGCAGCAACTCTGCTTTTACTGTGGAAACCGAAAATTTAGAAGTTAAATAATCATGAAACGCTATCGCTTAATAATCTTGATGTGTTTAATGATTGTGATTCCCATTGGCTGGTTTAGTAAATTTTATAGCGGGCCATTTGATGGGTGGATTAACGATTCCGTATCCTCGATATTTTATGAGATGTTTTGGGTGTGGTTAGTGGTATTAATCTGGCCGCATCTTTCCCCGATATCCGTAGGGGTGGGGGTATTTCTTGTTACCTCAATTTTGGAATTTCTGCAATTGTGGAATCCGCCAATTTTAGCTATGATGCGATCGCATATTATCGGCAAACTCCTATTAGGAACTACCTTTGATTGGTGGGACTTTCTTTATTATGCTATAGGCTGTATCTTGGCGGCTTTAGTATTAATTACTGTCCGAAATAAGATCGGACTGCAAAATCATCACTAATACTATCAAGATTTGCCTACAAAATTTATGATCAATAGACATTTTCTTAATCTTTTTTTAAGTTCAATGCCTTGACCTATCCCATATAATACGGTCAAGCAAGCAACCAAGTTAAGGCGATCGCCTGGTAAGCTAGTAGGGACAAGTTGAAGAGGTTGATAATTGACCATGAGAGTTGCTGTTTTTGGTAGCCAGCCCTACGATACTAAATTCTTTGATGCGGCGAATGCCCAAGGAGGAAGTCCCCATGAGTTAGTTTACTTTGAAACCAGGTTAAGGGCGAAAACCGCCTCCTTAGCCGCTGGTTTTCCGGTTGTTTGCGTTTTTGTGAATGATGAAGTAGATGCCACCACCCTAAAAACCTTAGCAGCCAATGGCACTAAATTAATAGCCCTGCGCTGTGCTGGATTTAATAATGTTGACCTGAAAACAGCAGAAGAATTAGGTATTTCTGTAGTTAGGGTTCCGGCTTATTCACCCTATGCAACAGCTGAACATACCGTGGGTTTAATCCTTACATTAAACCGGAAACTGCACAAAGCCTATAACCGAGTCCGGGAAGATAACTTTACCCTCAATGGTTTACTAGGTTTTGACTTACATGGTAGTACCGTGGGCGTGATTGGCACGGGAAAAATTGGGATGATTTTCGCGCAAATTATGCACGGTTTTGGCTGTCATCTTTTGGGTTATGATGCCTACCCTAACGATGATTTTATCAAGTTAGGAGATGCCCGTTATGTAGATTTGCCGGAACTGTTTTCACAGTCAGATATTATCTCTCTGCACTGTCCCTTATTACCAGAAACCCATCACATTATTAACCAAAATGCGATCGCTCAAATGAAGCGAGGGGTCATGTTAATCAACACCAGTCGCGGGCCTCTGGTTGATACAGTTTCTGTCATTGAAGGGATAAAATCCGGGATAATTGGCTACCTAGGAATTGATGTGTATGAACAAGAGGAAGCATTTTTCTTTGAAGATTGGTCTGATGAAATTATCCAAGATGATACATTTCAACTACTCCAATCTTTCCAGAATGTTGTGATTACAGGTCATCAGGCATTTTTTACCCAAAATGCCTTAACTGCCATTGCCGAAACCACCATGGCGAATATTAGTGAATTTGAGGAAGGCAAACCACTAACCAACGAGGTTAAACTACCTCATTAACCAATCTTAATCCATTAAGGAGAAATTCATGTACATTGACGAAATTATTGCTGGCGAAATTCTTGATTCTCGTGGTAACCCCACCGTAGAAGCGGAAGTAATTTTAGAGGACGGAACCCGTGGGAGTGCCTTAGTTCCCTCTGGGGCTTCAACGGGAGAAAAAGAAGCGGCAGAATTGCGAGATGGAGACCCGAAACGCTATGGCGGCAAAGGGGTTCTGAAAGCTGTTGAAAATGTCAATAATCGTATAGCCCCGGCTTTAGTGGGTATGGATGTCACCCAACAGCGGTTAATTGATTTAACCATGATTGAACTGGACGGCACACCCAACAAATCCCAAATGGGGGCTAATGCAATTCTAGCAGTTTCCTTAGCCGTAGCGCGCGCGGCTGCTAATTACTTAGGAATTCCTCTATATAGGTATTTAGGAGGCAGCAACGCTTGTATATTGCCCGTTCCTTGCATGAATGTAATTAACGGTGGGGTTCACGCGGACAATACTGTTGATTTTCAAGAGTTTATGATTGCTCCCCATAATGCCCCCAATTTTGCGGAATCTATCCGTATGGGTGTAGAAACTTTCCACAGTCTTAAATCGCTGTTGCAAAAGAAAGGATTAAGCACGGGAATTGGCGATGAGGGTGGATTTGCGCCTAACTTAAAATCTAATGATGAGGCGGTTGAGTGTATTTTAGAGGCGATTACGGCGGCGGGATATAAGCCAGGGGAGGATATTTCCATCTGTCTCGACCCAGCCACTTCGGAATTGTGGAAAGATGGTAAATATCTGTTTTTCAAATCAGATCAATCTACTAAGACTCCTGAAGAAATGGCGGAATTGTGGAAAAGTTGGGCTAATCAATACCCGATTATTTCCATAGAAGATGGTATGGGAGAAAATGACTGGGATGGTTGGAAGGTGCTAACTAATTCCATTGGCGATAAGGTTGAACTGGTGGGGGATGATTTATTCTGTACCAACCCGGCTATTTTAGCGGAGGGTATTCAAGCCGGAGTTGCTAATTCAATTCTGATTAAGGTTAACCAAATTGGTACTTTAACGGAAACTTTAGATACAATTGAGTTGGCGAAAAAACATAATTACAAGTGCTTTGTTTCCCACCGTTCAGGTGAAACGGAAGATACTACTATCTCGGATTTGGTGGTGGCAACTTCCACAGGTAAAATCAAAACTGGTTCGGGTTGTCGCGGTGAACGGACGGCTAAATTTAACCAACTGCTACGCATTGAACGGGACTTAGGAAAGGCTGCTAAGTTCGCGGGTCGGGCTGCGTTTGTGTAAGGTATAATTAAGGCGAAATAGGTGGAGACAAAGGTTGTCCTGTCTCCACTGTTCGCTATTTTTGGGAGGCGGAATTTTTGTGAGTTAATCGGACAAATAAGACTTGGACGGTTAGGGCTAATAAACCCAAAGAGGCAATGGTAAAGACTCCGGTAACTAAGGCAGCACCACCAATTACTAAGGTGCGGATGGCTATGGAAAGTTGCAGGGCGGTTTGATTATCGGAATAGATGTTTTGGTTGGCAAAAGTTTGAGCGATCGCTGCTGTTAAGGAATACATGGCGATGGCAAAACCTCCAGCTAATAATCCTCCCATCAGCACCTGAAAGGGGTTGACTGATGATAAATCGGGGGATGAATCACGGGGAGAATTATCACCGGAATTAGAAGTAGAAATTGATGATTTTTCAGGCATATTAGACATAATTGATTGATGAACTCTCAAAAAAATCGGCAAGTTTAAGATGCAGCCAAATGAATACCTGTGGAGATAAATTTAGTAGTCCACAATAATAAATTCTGATTAGCAATTTGATTTTGGACAGCATCGGAAACCCGGTCAGCTTCCGCCTGACTCTCGACTAAAGCGAATACGGTGGGACCGGAACCAGACATCATCGCGCCTAAAACTCCTTGGGTGATAAAGGCATCTCGCAGGTCTGCAACTTGGGGATATTCAGGTAAAGCGACTTTCTCTAAATCATTGTGCAACAACTGACCAATTTTCGCCCCATCACGTTTCATAATGGCTGCTACCATAGGTCCTGAATGCACCCGCTGCTGACGACTTTTCAGATCATCGGCTTCAGAAATGTATGAACTGCTGAACTGCTGGCGGTAGGTTTGATAAGCCCAAGGGGTGGATATGGCGATATTACGGAACTTAGCGAGAACCACATATAAGTTATCTAAATTCAGCAAGGGTGATAGTACCTCTCCCCGTCCGGTAGCTAGGGCTGTTCCGCCACTGATACAGAAGGGAACATCAGAACCAATTTCAGCGCCTAGGGTTTGTAGTTCATCTTGGGTTAAACCGAGGTCCCAGATTAAATCTAAACCGACCAACACCGCCGCCGCATTGCTTGAACCGCCGGCTAGTCCGGCGGCTACGGGTATTCGTTTGTTAATTTCGATTTCGATACCGCCATAACGCGCCATCATATCGGGGAATTGTTTAACCATCAAGGCTGCTGCGCGATAGGCGAGGTTACTATGGTCGTTGGGGAGGCTGGGGTCGTTGGAGCGAATGGTAATGGCATCTATACCAATAGGGTTAATGGTAATGCGATCGCTTAAACTGATAGTTTGCAGGACCATAGCGAGTTCGTGGAAACCATCGGGGCGCGATCCGATAATTTCTAAATACAAATTAATCTTGGCGGGAGCAATTAGGGTGACAGAACGCATTAGTAGTAGTGTAAGGTAACACAAAGCAAGTTTATCATTGATTATTGGGGGGCTAATAGCAAATTACTGAGTTGAACCCATTGTTGTAGGCTGAGGTCTTCTGCGCGGACTTGGGGGTTGATGTCTAATGTTTCGAGGAGTTGGTTTAATATTTGGGGTTCTACCTGGCTTTTGAGGTTATTGCGTAACATTTTCCGACGGGTAGAAAATCCTAATTTAACTAGGGTCTCAAGAAGTTGGGGGTTTTGGGCGGGGGATGCTATGGGACGAGGACGCAGGCGGACTACGGCTGAATCGACTTTAGGGGGCGGATAAAAGGCTTTGGCGGGGACATGACAGATCCAGTCACATTCGGCTAAATATTGGACTCTGACTGATAGGGCTCCAAAGGCTTTGGAGCTGGGTTTAGCACAAAGGCGATCGCCTACTTCTTTCTGTACCAGTAGCACGATCGCATCAAAGGGTTTAAGGGCGGGTTTAGCAATAGTTCCCAGTAAGCCTTCGATGATTGGTCCGGTAATATTATAGGGAATATTGGCGACTACCTTATTGGGGTGTTGGAATTGGGGAAATGCGCTCAGGTGTGCATTTAGGTCGAAGCTGAGGATATCTCCTTGTAGCAATAGGAAGTTATCGATTTTGCCAAATTTTTTGGCTAGTTGAACACAAAGATCGCGGTCAATTTCGATGGCTACTACTGAGCTGGCTTTGGGAAGTAAGCGTTCTGTTAATATACCTGTTCCTGGTCCAATTTCCAAGATGCGATCGGCCAGAGATAGATCAGCCGCTTCTAGGATATGGTTAAGGGTCGCAGGACTGCGTAGCCAATGTTGAGCAAATCGTTTCCGAGGTTGGGGAGAGGGCATAGTTAAGGTAGGTCCAGAGTATAGAACTGATAATTTGGCTCAATTGCATCAAATTTTACAGAAATCTGGAAGCGGAGATAAAATTTTTACCCAAATTCAGATTTATGTGATATGATACCGTTCCTAGTAGATTGTTTTGTTGGCTTTTCCGTCAATAGTTCAGATCTACGTTAGGTGTGAGAAGCGAGCGGAAGTCCTGGCTGTCCTCAAGTAGCAGCAATAAGCTGTTGTCACCAGAGGTCTGCTCGAGTTGCGCTTCAATCCACAAATTAAGGATGGTCAACTCATTATATGCACGCTTATTGGTGAATGATTCTATTGATTGATAGGGTCTAACTTCTGTTAGGGATATGGTTTAAATATCCGACTGAATCAATCAACGGAACCCGTAGCAGAATCAACCGCTTAATTCGGTTAGTTTGTGGAGCGGAAGATATCAAGATCCTGCTAGTTCACCAATAAAAGTCCGCCGTGATTTTCAAATCTTGCGGAATTTAATTAGAGACCGATGTAGGTTCGTAGCAGTGAGGCTGAGGGTACTGGTGGGCTTTTACCCCTGGTGCTAAGGGGTGGGTATGTTTGGCGCTACTTGCTTAATAAACATTATAGAACAGCCATAGATTTGGATTTCTTTGGGAAGTCAACAGACAGATCGGGTGGTGTCTACTATCTAGGAGGTGAAACTAAAATTGACAGCTAAAAAATATGCACAATTTCTGGATTTTTTAACAGAAGAATTATCAATTTCCCAGGCTTCTATTGAGGCGGCGCAGAGGGTACATAAGAAGTCAGAAGAGAAACATAAGTATCCAGATCCAAGTCCCCTATCGATGACACTTTGGCAATATGGACTTGTGACCCTTGAACAACTTGAGAAAATCTTTGATTGGCTGGCAACAGCTTATTGATGATCAAAGCAGAAACGGGGTTTCTAGGTTTTTGATGGTCTAACCAAGATGGCCCTAGAAACCCAGTTTCCGGCTGGGAAGGTGCTTTAACTGTTAACTGTCAACTGTTGGAGGGTAGTTTCTAAGGCGGCGATCGCACAGAGAATATCGCGATCGCAAACAAAACCCAAATGCCCAATACGGAAGATTTTACCTTTGAGGTGGTCTTGTCCTCCAGCCAAAACGATATCAAACTGTTTTCGCATGATAGAGCGCACCTTTTCCGCGTCTATAGACTCAGGAGGGCAAACGGCAGTTATAGCGGGACTAGCAGCATGATCGGGGGCAAATAGGGGCAAATTTAGGCCTTTGATGGCATCCCGTGTCATGGTCATTAAGCGATGATGACGGCCAAAAATATTATCTAACCCCTCGGCTTTCATCATTTGCAAACTCACCTGGAGAGCATAAAACAGATTAACCGGGGGGGTAAAGGGGTTAGTATTTTTAGCGGCAGTTTTCCGGTAGGGTCCTAGGTCGAAGTAATAGCGGGGTAGGTCGGCGGTTTTGTAGGCTTCCCATGCTTTGGGACTGACAGAGACAAAAGCTAGTCCTGGGGGAATCATATAACCTTTTTGGGAACCCGAACCTACCACATCTAATCCCCATTCATCAATAGGAAGATTAACAGCGCCTAAACTGGTGACTGCATCAACAATAATTAAGGCTTCCCCGTGGTTTTTGACGTGGCGGTTGATGGTTTCCAGGTCATTGAGAACCCCGGTTGAGGTTTCGCTGTGGGTGAGGATGACTGCTTTAATTTGCTTTGAGGTGTCGGCTTCGAGGACTTCGCGGAATTTTTCCGGGTCTAGGGGTTGTCCCCATTCGGCGGAAATGATTTCTACATTTAATCCGTATGCTGTAGCGACTTCCGCCCAGCGATCGCCAAATTTACCATTACAACCACATAAAACGCGATCGCCACGTTTGAGGAAATTAATAATTCCGGCTTCCATTGCGCCAGTCCCGCTGGCGGTGAGGATTAAGACATCATTTTGGGTTTGGTGTAGCCATTTGAGGTTTTCTTGTACCTCGGCCATAATTTGACTAAAATCACCGCTGCGGTGTCCTATGGGGTGTTTAGCCAAGGCGAGTAATGCTTTTTCGGGTACTGGGGTAGGTCCCGGAATCATCAACATTAACTTATCATCCATTGCGGTATCTATCCGTATTTGTACTAGGTTATGGGGAACTAATTATTCTACTCGCTTTTAAGCTCTAGCTAACATTTGTTGCAGGGCGATTTGAGGATCTGGTTGTTTAACCAGGGACTCGCCGATTAAGACGGCTTCCGCGCCAGCTTGGACTACAATATCTAGGTCGGTGCTTTGATGCAAACCGGACTCACTGACAACCAGGATATTACTGGATTTGATTTGCGATCGCCGTTTTTCTAATAGGGTAGTTGTGGTATTGAGGTCTACCGTAAAATCGGAGAGGTTGCGGTTATTGATGCCAATCAGGTTAACTCCATCAATTGCCAAAACGCGATCGAGTTCCTCGAGGGTATGAACTTCTACCAGGGCAGTCATGGTGAGCATCTTAGCAATTTTAGTAAAATATTGCAGATCCTGGTCAGACAAAATTGCTGCAATTAGCAAAACTGCATCAGCCCCATGTAGTCGCGCTAGATAGAATTGATAGGGGTAGATCATGAAATCCTTGCAAAGTAGGGGCATATCTACGGCAGCGCGGACTTTCGCCAGGTTTTCAAAGCTACCCTGAAAGAATTTTTCGTCGGTTAAAACCGAGATACAGGTTGCGCCGCCCAGTGAGTAACTTTTGGCGATCGCCACACAGTCAAAATCTTCTCTAATTATGCCTTTACTAGGGGAGGCTTTTTTCACTTCGGCGATGACTGCGGGACGGGTCGTGGCTGTTTTGAGCGCCCCCAGAAAATCTCGACAGGGGGGTAAGTCCATGACCTGTTTTCTTAATTCTAGTAATGATAGGCGATCGCGTTTTTGGCTAACTTCCTTTTCTTTTTGCCAGACTATCTCTTCTAATATATGCCGTGGTTTAGCTTCTGGTGTCACTATTTGGTAACTGAGGTTAAGGACATCAACAGAAGGGTTAGGAGAATGGCGGCGAATTTCGATCATAGTTTCGGGAAAATTACGTTAATAATCAGCTACCTAAGAATTATGCAACATAAACAGGCTTTATATGTAGAGGTCTGCTTAGGATATACTCTAATTAGTTTTGACACTTCACAGTTTTTTTGATGGCTCGGAACACCCCGCCGCCAAGCTGTAGTCATGACGGTGGGAGTTTCCATAACTACCGGATATGTTAGGACTTATTGAATTCTAAACCGTTTTCTTCAGCATAGCGACTCATAAATCGCATAAACCTATCCCACTCTTCAGGGCTTCTCATTAAGTAAGTCGCCTCAATATCAGTAGCTTTACCATTAATGAATTTTCCCTTAACTTCACGAGTGGTGATTTCCCCTTCCTCGTCAATTAAATACATCCCGGTAATTTCCTCAGTCGCATCATCAGCTAAAGCCTTGGGATTTTGAAAACGAAATGTAGCTGTTCCTTGGCCACCATCTCGGGAACGAGTCAGGCGCACATCTGGGATTACTTCTTCGTCAACTCCCCGTGAAAATTGAATTGAAGCCATAAATAACTATGCAGTCAAATACTAAACATTTGTCAGCTTAACATTTTTCGATCGCCCCTGTCTCCCTAAAAAATCGGACTCTGAGGCTGCAAAATCACCACATTTTGATAAAGTCGCGCGATTATTACCACATTTTTATAAATTTGTCAACCCCCAAATATTTAAACCTTGAAGCCCACGCCATCACCGGAATATTTGGCGTGGGGGTAGGTTAGTTAGTAGCCGCCGGGTTCTTCCTCATATTCCGGCATTTTCTTTTTGTCAGGAATATTGACACGAGGCGCTTTATAAGGTTTAGGGGTTTCATCATCAGCCCAAGCATCAGACTCCACATCATCCTCATATTCTGGCGGGTATTCACGAGCATAGAGACGTTCTTGGCGGGGAGGTTCTATCGGCACATATTCCGCATCATCATAATCATCCCGTTCAGAATCCCCCCAATTATCATCTTCATAATCATCATAAATTGGTTCAGGCTGTCTAACCGGGGGAGGGGCGATGGGTTCTTGCCAGGTTTCTTCTTCTTCCCAGGCTTCCTCAACCGGGGCGGGGGTGCGATATTGTTGTTGTGGTGGTGCTTGAGGAACACCAGTACCCAATTGGTTAGCAGGTTTAACCGTGGGAGGATAATACATTCCTTCTTCTTCCCGGTTCCAGGGTGCTTCACCGAGTCCGAGACGTTCAAGGACACCGACCGTCAACTGTTGAAGTTGATCTTCTGAGCCTTCAAAGACAATTAAGCGGTTCGGGCCACTACTAACGATCGCATCTATAGAAAGTTCATAGGTACTAATGACCTGATCTGGAATTTGTGGGAAACCCAGAGAGGCGATAATAATTGATTCGAGCTTACCATCACGGGTATCGAAGCGGAAGCCCCGCACTCGTCCGAGGGGTTCTCCTGTTTCAGTAATTACCTCACTGTTGATCAAATCGCTGTAACCTTCTATATCAACATCATCCTCAAGAACCTGGTCGTTATCCACCAAGATCACGTCGCCGATCTCACAGACTCTATTGAGATAGATATATTTAGGCAGTCCAGCCACAGCTAGAAAATTGTCTCGCAACCCCAGGGCCACGATTTCCCGTCGGTCCACATCAACCCACAACTGACTAACGACTCCTAGTCGCTTGCCGCGATCGCGGGTAATCACTTGAGTGCCGAGAAGATCGGAACGTTGGCGGATATGTTCAGATGTCATACTTGGCTAAATTTAATTCCAAACGTAAATATATGTTACAGGGTCAACTTACTACAATTTGATACCCAGAACCTGAGTATAAGCCCCCCTAGCTTGTGTGACCCCAATGGTCTGCTGGGAGGCTTCCATCATTGGGCGACGCAGACTAACCACAATAAACTGGGCTTGTTGTGCTTGTTGTTTAATCATTTTAGCTAATCGTTCGACATTTGCCCCATCCAAGAACATATCAACCTCATCAAAAGCATAAAACGGGGAGGGTCGGTAACGCTGGAGGGCAAAAATAAAACTGAGGGCCGTTAGGGACTTCTCCCCTCCCGACATATAAGCCATGTAGGTTGGGTGAAACTCCGTGAAACCCAACATAACTGAGAGATGTTGTTGTTGGGTTCCGTACCTCCACCCAACCTACTAAATAGGCTGGGTAGGTTGGGTGAAACCCAACATAACTGAGAGATGGTGGCGTTGGGTTCCGTACCTCCACCCAACCATCTCAAATAGGCTGGGTAGGTTGGGTGAAACCCAACATAACTGAGAGATGTTGTTGTTGGGTTCCGTACCTCCACCCAACCTACTCAAATAGGCTGGGTAGGTTGGGTGAAACCCAACATAACTGAGAGATGTTGTTGTTGGGTTCCGTACCTCCACCCAACCATCTCAAATAGGCTGGGTAGGTTGGGTGAAAGCCAACATAACTGAGAGATGTTGTTGTTGGGTTTCGTACCTCCACCCAACCATCTCAAATAGGCTGGGTAGGTTGGGTGAAAGCCAACATAACTGAGAGATGTTGTTGTTGGGTTTCGTACCTCCACCCAACCATCTCAAATAGGCTGGGTAGGTTGGGTGAAAGCCAACATAACTGAGAGATGGTGGCGTTGGGTTCCGTACCTCCACCCAACCTACTAAATAGGCTGGGTAGGTTGGGTGAAAGCCAACATAACTGAGAGATGTTGTTGTTGGGTTCCGTACCTCCACCCAACCATCTCAAATAGGCTGGGTAGGTTGGGTGAAACCCAACATAACTGAGAGATGTTGTTGTTGGGTTCCGTACCTCCACCCAACCATCTCAAATAGGCTGGGTAGGTTGGGTGAAACCCAACATAACTGAGAGATGTTGTTGTTGGGTTCCGTACCTCCACCCAACCATCTCAAATAGGCTGGGTAGGTTGGGTGAAACCCAACTACTCAAATAGGCTGGGTAGGTTGGGTGAAAGCCAACATAACTGAGAGATGTTGGTGTTGGGTTCCGTACCTCCACCCAACCTACTAAATAGGCTGGGTAGGTTGGGTGAAACCCAACTACTCAAATAGGCTGGGTAGGTTGGGTGAAACCCAACATAACTGAGAGATGTTGTTGTTGGGTTTCGTACCTCCACCCCACCATCTCAAATAGGCTGGGTAGGTTGGGTGAAACCCAACATAACTGAGAGATGGTGGCGTTGGGTTCCGTACCTCCACCCAACCTACTAAATAGGCTGGGTAGGTTGGGTGAAACCCAACATAACTGAGAGATGTTGTTGTTGGGTTCCGTACCTCCACCCAACCTACTCAAATAGACTGGGTAGGTTGGGTGAAAGCCAACATAACTGAGAGATGTTGTTGTTGGGTTCCGTACCTCCACCCAACCTACTAAATAGGCTGGGTAGGTTGGGTGAAAGCCAACATAACTGAGAGATGTTGTTGTTGGGTTCCGTACCTCCACCCAACCTACTAAATAGGCTGGGTAG
>Ga0213836_100262_pt1 | contig 48257 bp, 44 predicted proteins | sample SWPATP03_FD_160578 | JGI IMG/M metagenome (GOLD analysis project Ga0213836, IMG submission 160578) | Coastal seawater microbial communities from Marineland, Florida, United States - SWPA TP0 #3 | ecosystem: Environmental > Aquatic > Marine > Coastal | place: USA: Florida | collected 2016-08-05
TTCGTGCTGGTGATCCTGCTTTCCGCGCTGCACGGCATGCAGGGGGCGGCCATGCGCAAGATGGCGGCCGATCCGAAACGCGATCCGAACGCCTTCGTGCGTCTCGGCATGCCCATCACCATGATCTGTCTCGTGCTGATCGTGGCGCTCGCCGTGATCAAGCCGTTCTGATCAGAAGAGAGACCCTGCTCTGCACGACGGTATCACCGAACCAATCTCCAACGCGCCGCAGCCGGCGGGTGGAGCGTCGTGACAGGTCAGCTAGTTAGGCTTGCGAGCGCTTTGCCCTTCCCGTCGGCCTTGCTTTGTTCTAATCCTCGCATCACAGCAATTCAGGGAGTTCCGGCATGGCGAAAGTGGCATTCATCGGTCTTGGCGTTATGGGTTTCCCCATGGCAGGCCACCTGAAGGAAAAGGGCGGCCACGATGTCACCGTCTATAACCGCACCGCGTCCAAAGCTGCCGAGTGGGCAAAGAAGTTCGGCGGAGCCACCGGTGCAACGCCAGCCGAAGCCGCAAAAGATGCCGATTTCGTCTTCATCTGCGTCGGCAACGACGACGATCTGCGCCAGGTGACCACAGGTGAGAACGGCGTTCTCTCGGGCATGAAATCCGGCGCGATCCTGATCGACAACACGACGGCCAGCGCCGAAGTCGCCCGTGAACTGGAGACAGCCGCCAGCGAGAAAGGCATCGGCTTTATCGATGCACCGGTTTCCGGCGGCCAGGCGGGCGCCGAAGGCGGCGTGCTGACTGTCATGTGCGGCGGCGATGAGGAGACATTCGATAAGGCAAAGCGTGTGATCGAGGCCTATGCCCGCATGGTCGGCCTGATGGGTCCGGTCGGCAGCGGCCAGCTGACCAAGATGATGAACCAGATCTGCATTGCCGGCGTCGTCCAGGGCCTGGCGGAAGCCGTGCATTTCGGCAAGCAGGCAGGCCTCGACATCGAGACCGTCGTCGGCGTCATCTCCAAGGGCGCGGCCGGATCGTGGCAGATGGAAAACCGCCACAAGACGATGGACCAGGGCAAATACGACTTCGGCTTTGCCGTCGACTGGATGCGCAAAGATCTCGATATCGTCCTGACCGAAGCCCGTCGCAACGGCGCAAACCTGCCAATGACCGCACTGGTCGACCAGTTCTATGCTGAAGTGCAGGCGATGGGCGGCAAGCGTTGGGACACGTCTTCGTTGCTGGCAAGGCTGGAGCGGAAGTAATTCATCGATACGACAGCAGTCGTGGCGACGGCCCGTTGACATTGGCCGTTGCTCTATCCTTAGCTAGAGCAGACTGGTGCAAACCCGGACTCGCGGTTACATCGGCATTATGCGACGACGGTGAGCCTGACGCGTGGTGGATGTCCTTGAGACGCCCCATGGGTAGAGGGTATTTTGGAGGACCAAGGTCAGCCGGATTGGTGAAGATTTATGGCGCATGACTTTCAGGACGACATAGACGCAGTCCAGCGTATCGGTGCCGTACCAAAGATCCTTGATGTTGTCTGTCGCGCGACCGGGATGGGATATGCGGCAGTGGTTCGCGTCACGGAGGATCGGTGGGTTGCCTGCCAGGTTCTCGACAACATCCATTTCGGCCTCCCGGCCGGAGGCGAACTGCCGGTCGAAACGACGCTCTGCCACGAAGTCCGGCAATCGCGCGACGTTATCGTCATCGACAACGTCGCCGAAGACCCTGTTTACTTCCAGCATCAAACCCCGAAGCTCTACGGATTGAAGAGCTACATTTCCATGCCTATCATCCTGCCGGATGGCCGTTATTTCGGAACCCTGTGCGCCATAGATCCCAAGCCGGCAGCGCTCAACAATCCGCTGGTGATTGGAACATTCAAGCTGTTTGCCGAACTGATTGCCTACCATCTGGAAGCCGACGAGAAGCTCGATCGGGCCAATGCAAGTCTGCTCGATGCGGAAGCGACGGCTCGGTTGCGGGAACAGTTCATCGCAGTCCTCGGCCACGATCTTCGAAATCCCCTTGCGTCGCTCGACGGCGGCATCAACATCCTGCAGCGCGAAGCGCAAAGCGAGCGGTCTACCAGGGTGCTCAACATGATGCGCGGCAGTATCCTGCGCATGTCCGGCCTGATCGATAACGTCATGGATTTCGCCCGCGGAAGGCTTGGTGGCGGTCTGGGTCTACGCAGGGAAGCAGATCGTCCGCTTGGCCCCACACTGATGCAGGTCGTCTCGGAAATCTGCTCTGCCCATCCAGAGCGGCAGATTGACGTCGAGATAGAGCTGCCGGGCCTGTTCGATGTCGACCATGACCGCCTTGCGCAGATGTTCTCCAACCTTCTGGGCAACGCGATCACCCACGGCTCTGCAGAACATCCGATCCGCATTCTGGGAACGGTCGAAGGGGACGAACTGAAATTGGAAATCGCCAATGCCGGAACCGCGATCACCGGCAAGGCGATCGAAAAACTGTTCCAGCCCTTCAGCCGCAGCGATGCGGGCACCCATGATCAGGGTCTAGGCCTTGGCCTCTACATCGCGTCGCAGATCGCCAAGGCGCATGGCGGCCATATCGATGTCACCTCTGATGATACCCAGACGGTGTTCACCTTCCGCATGCCGGCAATCGTGCCGGAAAGCTGATCAGGAACCGCGTTCACTGAAGCGAACGCGGTTCCCAGTATCAGGAGCGATCATTCAGCCCGTCGAGCAGCGCCTTGTGGAACCGGTCCGGATCCTGGATCTGCGGGGAATGGCCGAGATTGTCGAACTCCACCAGCTTCGCCCCGGGGATCGATTCCGCCGCCTGCTTGCCGAGCTTGGTATAATCGCCGAGCGATGCGGCGATCGCCTTGCTGGCGCGGTTAGCGCCCGGAGCCGTCTTGTCCGTCGTGCCGATGATGAGCAGGGTCGGCGTTTTCACCTGCCCGAACTCGTGGACAACAGGCTGGGTAAAGACCATGTCGGAGGTCAGCGCCTGGTTCCAGGCCACCTGATCTCCTCCCTCGCCCGCAGACATGCCGGCGCTCATCTCCACCCACTTGTCATAGTCCGGCTTCCACTGGCCGGAATAATAGAACTTCTGCTGGTAGGCCTTGATGCTCTCGAAGCTGGTCTTCTGCTCACCTTCGAAGGCCGTCGAGATCGACTGGTAGGGCACGCCCTTCGCCTTCCAGTCTTCGAGACCGATCGGGTTCACCAGAACCAGCTGCTCGGTAAAGTCCGGATACATCAGCGCAAACCGCGTCGCCAGCATGCCGCCCATCGAATGACCAACCACCGTCGCCTTGTCGATACCGCGCGCGTCGAGCAGTGCCTTGGTGTTTTGCGCCAGCTGGTGGAAGCTGAACTGGTAAGCGGATGGCTTGCTCGACTTGCAGAAACCGATCTGGTCCGGCGCGATGACGCGGTAACCGGTCCGGCTCAGCTGACCGATCGTCGCCTCCCAGGTTGCCGCGCAGAAATTCTTGCCGTGTAGAAGCACCACGGTGCGCCCGTTCGGTGTTTCAGGCGCGATATCCATGAAGACCATTTCCAGCGGCTGGCTGTCGCCTGCGGCCGCGGCATCCGGCCTCTGCCCCGCCACGCTGAAGACTTCAGTCTTGAACGGATACTCGAAGCCTTCCAGCCTCGGACCATAGGTCGGGTGCTCCGAGGACACGCCTTGCGCCGCACCGAGGCCCGGCAGGGCTAAGGCAGCAGCAACGACAACGATAGAACGTAGGAATAGCGTGGGCATCAGGTCTCCTTGAGGCTCGCGCCCGGCACATGGCATGCACCGGGTCACACGCTCAAGGTAGGTCCGGCCTCATTAAGGGCAATCGAAAATAACAGCCCTGTGAAGCGCCTTGACCATCAGTCGCTGTCGCCGGACTTCTGATTGTCGAGTAACATATAGTCGAGCGGCAGTTCGGTCGTGTACTTGATCTGCTCCATCGCGAACACGGACGACACGTCACGGATCTCGATCTTGGCGATGAGGCGCTTGTAGAACGCGTCATAGGCAGCAATGTCGGGCACGACCACGCGCAGCAGATAATCGACGTCACCGCTCATGCGGTAGAATTCGACCACTTCGGGAAAATCCACCACCACTTCGGAAAACCGCTTCAGCCATTCGATCGAGTGGCTTGCGGTGCGGATGGAGACGAACACCGTGACCTTGGTATTGACCTTGACCGGATCGAGAAGCGCCACGCGACGGCGGATCACGCCGTCCTCTTCCATCTTCTGGATGCGCCGCCAGCACGGAGTCGTCGACAGTCCGACCTTCTTTGCGAGATCTGCAACGGCGAGCGTGGAGTCTTCTTGCAGTATGCGCAGAATCTTGCGGTCCAGGCGGTCCATCAAACGTCCTTTCGAAATGATTTTCCGTTATATACCCCATTATCGCACAGTTAAGCGAAATTTGTTCCCCGCACCAAGCTATCCACATGATGCCGAAGCGCTGGAATAACCTCTGCCTCGAACCACGGATTCTTCCGCAGCCAACCGCTATTGCGCCAGCTCGGATGCGGAAGCGGAAGAACGCGCGGGCCCTCATTGGCGAAGAAATACTGCCGCCAGTTTCTGACTGTTTCCGTCATGCTCGGCTTGCGCTGCGCCCCGAGATGCCACGCACTCGCATACTGCCCGATCACGAGGATCGTATCGATCTGCGGCATCGCCGCCATCACCTGGCTGCGCCAGGCCGGCGCACATTCCTTACGCGGCGGCAGGTCGCTGCCCTTCGCGTCATAGCCCGGAAAACAGAAACCCATCGGCACGATCGCAAGACGCCGCGCATCGTAGAACTCCTCGCGCGTCACGTCCATCCAGTCCCGCAGGCGGTTGCCCGAGGCATCGTTGAACGGCAGACCGCTCTCGTGAACCCTCAAGCCCGGCGCCTGCCCGGCGATCAGCAACCGGGCGGTGGCAGACAGCACGGCAACCGGCCGCGGCTCGTGCGGCAGCCGGTCCGCTTCACCTTTCAGTGGATGATCGCGACAGATGCGACACTGCGCGATCGAGGCCCCGAGTGACGCGATGAAAGCCGGATTGGCACTCACCACGAAACCGCAGCCTTCAGCCGGTCGAACAGCTCGCCTACGCGATCGACAAGCGCCGTTGTACCCGCGTCGTCATCCATCGCCCCCTTCGCCGCCCGGTACGCTTTCGGCCTCTCGAACGGTCCGGCCCAGATCCCCTCGCCTGCACCCTTCGCGGCCGCCTCCTCGCGTCCGTAACCACCGGATGCCACAGCCATTCCCTGGCGCACCATCTCGCCGTTAATGTCGAGGTCGCCGCGGCGGCAGGAGACCAGAACGCGCCGGTAGCGATCGCGCGCGTCGCCGCGGCACTCGGTCATGGAACTGGCCGCAAGCTTCGACAAGGCTTCGCGAGCCGCATCGCCGCAGGCCCACTCTGCGCCCTTGCCATCGCCACAGGTCTGGCCAGCCTCCGGCGCATCGATATCGACAAGCCGAAGCCGCTCAGCACCGGCGGCCAGCGTGTCGCCATCAATCGCAAAAAACGGACCGTTGATCGCGCTTCCCTGGCCGATATCGAGCTTGGCGATAATCAGCGAGCCCAGGAAGATGAACGCCGCCAGGAACACGGCGTCGCGGCCTATTTTAACGATACGGGTCACATTTGAGCCTTACAACAAAACGGAAGCTTCACGGAAATGGCAAACAAATCCTTTCCCGGCAGCATCTTCTTAAGGTTTGCGGATTAGCCTCTCAAGTACCCCGGGGATATCAGTTTACAGGCCCAGTACACAGCCTATGAGTAGCGGCGTCAGCACATCAACCGACAAGAATATCGTCGATCGCACGCGCAGCCACCGCAACAAGGCTGTCTCGAAGGCTGTCCGTGCGACCCGTGATCGACTGCAGTCGTCGTCCAATGGCAATTTTGCGTTTGATCGCGATATGCTCTCCATCCACATCGGCTCCGGTTTGCAGGCGGCACTGATGACGCCGCTCGTTGTTGCTGTCGTCACCGCCATCGGCTTCTATCTCAATCCGGATATCCACATCTTCGCCTGGGCGCTGCTGATGCTGTGCCTGCACGCGATCAACGTGCTTCTGGCACGCCGTGCGAGCAAGGTGGAGATAACGGCTGCCGACACCAGGAAATGGCGTAGACGCCTTCTGACGGGACATATCCTGCTCGGCTGCGGCTGGGGCGTCTTCGCGCTTCAGGGCTGCTCCACCTGCGCTGGCGACAGCTTCTATTTCTACAAGGGCGCGGTGCTTCTGTTTGCGGTGTCCTACACCGCCATGAGCACGTTCATGCTGCGCCAGAGCGTTCTCTACGGCTTCGTGCCGATGATTGCGGCGCTTCTCAGCATCGCCATCCTGTCGGGTCAGGTCCTCGATATCGGCCTTACCGCCATGTGTGCGACGGCCGTCGTGTTTTTCCATTACGTCGCCGAGCGCCTCTACCGCTCCAACCTGACGCTGATGTCCTATCAGTCGGAAAAGGACGATCTGATCGCCGAGCTCGAAGTGGCAAAGTCCATGTCTGACGAGGCTCGCCGCCGTGCAGAAGAAGCCAATCTGGCAAAATCCCGCTTTCTTGCCTCGATGTCGCACGAGCTTCGCACCCCGCTCAACGCTATCCTCGGCTTCTCGGAGGTGATGAGTTCCGAGGTCCTGGGCCCCCTCGCCAACCCGACATACCGGGAATATTCCGGCGACATCCACCGCTCCGGCCAGCACCTCCTGAACCTCATCAACGAGATCCTCGACCTGTCGCGCATCGAAGCGGGCCGCTACGATCTGACGGAGGATTCCCTGTCGCTTCTCGAAGTGGCGGAAGATTGCATCGGCATGGTCCAGCTGCGCGCCCGGGCGAAAAGCATCACCATTCGCGACCAGTTCGAAAAGCACATGCCGCAGGTCTGGGCCGACGAGAAGTCGATGCGCCAGGTCATGCTCAATCTTCTCTCCAACGCCGTCAAGTTCACGCCCCAGGGTGGCGAAATCACCGTCAAGGTCGGCTGGACCGCCGGCGGCGGCCAGTATGTGGCGATCAAGGATAACGGACCGGGCATTCCGGAAGAGGAAATCCCGATCGTGCTCTCCGCCTTCGGTCAGGGATCGATTGCCATCAAGAATGCCGAACAGGGAACGGGCCTCGGCCTGCCGATCGTCCAGGCGATCCTCGCCAAGCACGACGGCCAGTTCATCCTGCGCTCGAAGCTGCGTGAAGGCACCGAAGCCATCGCGATCCTGCCCTCGACCCGCATCCTCCAGAGCGTCCCCGCCATCGCCGACGCCCCCCCCATCGAGCGCCGCCGCAAAAGCTTCGCTTAACATTACTCCGCGACTTCAGTCGCGAGCCAGGTCACCAATTGGTCAGTTTCACAACGTCGTCCGGCAAGGTCACAGTCGACAACTGGGGCTACGAGCTGCAGGGCACGAACGGCAATCCGCTCGATGGCGGTCTGCTGGCGTCCGCGACGCATGATTTTCTTGTCATCGATTCTACGCGCGACGGCACCAATGCGGAGCGGTTTACCGCCGACGAGATCACCCGGATGAAGGACGGCATGGGCGGTCGCTCGGTGGTCGCGTCCTATATCTCGATCGGAGAAGCCGCGGAGTTTCGCGACTACTGGAAGACGACATGGACATCGGGCGGCGAAGCCAGCGACAAGCTGACGTCGAAAGCCCCCGACTGGCTCGGTCCCGTCAACGCCGACTGGCCGGAATCGCGCAAGGTTCGCTACTGGGACAAGGACTGGCAGGACCTGATCTTCAACGACAAGAAGACCGGTGACTTCGATGCCATCGTCAAGGCAGGCTTCGACGCCGCCTATCTCGATATCGTCGATGCCTATTATTTCTGGGGCGCCGAGGCCTCCGCCAAGGACAGACAGCCGGGCGATCCCGCAAACACGAAGCAAGCGGCGCAGCGCATGGTGGAATTCATCGTCGCGCTGACCGACCATGCCCGCAAAACCAATCCCGACTTTTTCGTCATTCCGCAAAACGGCGCCTTCATCATGGAGGACCTCGGCTCCGACAGCGCCCGCAAAAAGGCCTATCTCGGCGCAATCGGCGGCATCGCAGTCGAGGACGTCTATTATGGCGGCGATGCGGATGAGAACAACAAGCTCAACCCGGACCGCGAGACGATCGACATCCTCAAAAAGGATTTCCTCGCGAACGGCAAACCGGTCTTCGCCGTCGATTATATCAACGGCACGGCGCGGATCGATGAGTTCAACAAGCTCGCTCTCAAAGACGGGTTCATCCCATACGCCGCACCAGATCGCGATCTCGACCGCCTGGCCGCCCCCCATGACGGCGACCCGGCCTTCATCCGCCCCACCGACAAGAACGATAGCCTGCGCGGCTCGCAGCTTGCCGATACGATCGACGGTCTTGCCGGCAACGACCGGATCGACGGACGCAACGGCAATGATCGCCTCGATGGCGGCAGAGGCAACGACACCCTGATCGGCGGATCCGGCAACGACAAGCTTTCCGGCGGCGCCGGAAACGACAAACTCTACGGCGGGGCCGGCAAGGACACACTCGCAGGAAGCAGCGGCGCCGATATCTTCGTGTTCGATACGAAGCTCGGAGCGTCGAATATCGACACGATCAGCGCTTTCAGTGCGAAGGACGACACCATCTGGCTGGACGACGATATCTTCGCCAAGGCCGGCAAGGTCGGAGATCTCCTGTCCAGCGCATTCCACGTCGGCACCAAGGCGCATGATGCAAGCGACCGGATCATCTACGACAAGCTGACGGGTAAGCTGTTCTACGACGCCGACGGCACCGGCAAGACCGCCGCCGTGCAATTTGCCCAACTGGACAAGAACCTCAGCCTCACCGCCTCCGATTTCGATATCATCGGTTGATGCCATAGCGCGGTCAGGCCGACATCCAGATCTGCCTCACCACCACATAGAGCGCAAACAGGCCGTTGGCGCAAAGCAGGCAAAACACGGCGAAGGACCCGAGATCCTTCGCGTGCCGCCCGACCACGGAAATCTCCGGCGATACCCGGTCGACGAGTTCCTCGATTGCGGTGTTGAGCGCTTCCACGCAAAACAGCACCAGCATCAGGATGACGTAGATGAAATAGTCGCCAAAGCCCGCTCCGGCGACCGCAAAGATGACGATCCCGATCAGGAAGGCGTAAACCTCCTGCCGGAACGCCGCCTCGCGCCAGAGCCTGGCGAGGCCCTGCATCGAATACCGGAACGAGGCGATGATCCTGCGAAAGGTCGCCGCTTTTTCGATATGGCTGTCCAGCGGCGTCTTTTCCATCCAGCATCAGTCCTTGTTGCTGACGCCGGCCTGCTCGAAAGTCGCCATGCCGGTGTGACACGCAGCCGCCGCCTTGACGATACCGGCCGCAAGCGCTGCACCGGTACCCTCGCCCAGCCGCATGCCGAGCGCCAGAAGCGGCGTCTTGCCAAGCTTCTCGATGGCCTTCAGATGCCCCGGCTCACCAGAGACATGGCCGATCAGGCAGTGGTCGATCGCCGACGGATTGGCCGCCTTCAAGATAGCGGCCGCAGCCGTAACCACATAGCCGTCGAGCAGAACAGGGATCTTTTCCATCCGCGCGGCGAGAATAGCGCCGGCGATCGCTGCAAGCTCGCGTCCGCCGAGGCGACGCAGCACTTCCAGCGGGTCCGACAGATGCTCCTTGTGGAACTCCACCGCCTGCTTCACCACGGCCACCTTGCGGGCAAGAAGCTCGCCATGCGAACCGGTCCCGGGACCAACCCAGTCTTCCGCTTCGCCGCCGTAGAGCGCCAGATTGATCGCGGCCGCAACCGTGGTGTTGCCGATCCCCATTTCGCCGATGCACAGAAGATCCGTGCCGCCGGCAATCGCCTCCATGCCGAACGCCATCGTCGCTGCACAGTCGCGCTCGGAAAGCGCCGCTTCGGTGGCGATGTCGCCGGTCGGATAATCCAGCGCCAGATCGAAGATCTTGAGGCCAAGATCATGCGTCACGCAGATCTGGTTGATCGCCGCACCGCCGGCCGCAAAATTCTCGACCATCTGCTGCGTCACGGACGAGGGAAACGGCGTAATGCCGTGTCTGGTAACACCGTGATTACCGGCAAAAATCGCCACCAGCGGCCGGGTAACGCTCGGCGCCCGCCCAGACCAGGCCGCCAGCCAATAGGCAATCTCTTCCAGACGTCCGAGCGAGCCCGCCGGCTTTGTCAGTTGCGCGTCGCGTTCGCGGGCCGCCACCAATGCCCTTGCATCGGGGCCGGGAAGGTTCTGCATCAGAGTGCGGAAATCGTCGAACGGCAGGCCGGTCATGCTCATGGAAAACTCTCTTCGGTCTTTTCGGGCGGTATCGTCTTCTGACGCTGGATCAGGTAGGGATTGATCATTCAGCAAATCATACTTTATGCGCCATCTCATAATCGGCTATCAGCGACGCGACAAGGTCAGGTCGAACGGGACAAGGCCAAAAAGGCTGCTGCCGAAAAGGCCATTCTCAAAACAGGCCTCGCAAAGCCAGGAGAGAAAAACTGCTATACGCAAACCACTTCGTTGCAGATCTCGCCCGCTCGGTAGGGTTCCTCAGCCGCCTGCCCGTGCCGGATCGCTTTTTTGCCGGCTATGACGGCACGGTCTCCCGTGCCGTGCGCGCCTTTCCGGTCGCCGGATTGCTGATCGCGTTTCTTCCCGCTCTCATTCTGCTGGCCCTCTGCAGCATCCAGTCAACCGCTGGAGATACGCTCCTGCCGGTCCTGATCGCACTTGCACTGATCACCCTCTTGACCGGCGCGCTGCATGAAGATGGCCTTGCCGATGCCGCCGACGGTCTCGGCGGCGGACGCGATGCAGATCATGCGCTCCTCATCATGAAGGACAGCCGCATCGGCTCCTATGGCGTCGTCGCGCTGATCCTGTCCTTCGGCCTGCGTGCCGCGGCACTGGCCGGCATTGCGCGGCTTTCGCCGGAAGCGGCGGCTCTTGCCCTTCTCTCCAGCGCCGCCGTCAGCCGCGCACTGCTGGTTGCCCATTGGCGCGCCCTGCCCCCCGCTCGAAACAACGGCGTCGCAGCCGGTGCCGGAATGCCCGACGACGACGCCCGCAACATCGCGCTCGTGATCGGCGCTGCCGCCGGCCTTGTCTTGCTCATACCCGGTTTCGGCCTGCTGCATGCGCTGATCGCGCTTGCCCTGTCTGCCGCCGCCGCCTGGGGATTTACTCGCTACGTCTCGAAAAAACTCGGCGGGCATACCGGTGATACGATCGGTGCCACGCAACAACTCTGCGAGATCGCCCTGTTATCGGCCCTTGCTCTCGGCCTCTGAACCCACGATATGGACGCGATGATTTCGCCTTGCACACTGATATGTTCGATCGACATGAAAACAGGCTTTTGCCTCGGCTGCGGACGCACCGGCGACGAGATAGCCGGATGGACCGGTTTCACCGATGACGAGCGCGTTCAGCTGATGGATCTGCTGCCCACACGGCTCGATACCGTCGACCCCGTCAAGCTCCTGGAAGTCAGTCGCAAGAGAACCGCAGACGCCAAGATCAGGAAGGAAACAACAACCGCATGAACGGCTTTACCGTTGTCCTCCTCATCCTCGGTGCCGGTCTGGCGCTGCTTGTCTACAACCACGACAGCGGCCGCACATTCGGCATGGCCAACGAGGATTTCGGCAGCCTCGTCTATCTGATCCCGATCGCCGCACTTTTATCCGCCGGCGTCCTGCAGGGCCGCCGCGGCAATCTCGGAACGGTGGCCCGCCAGATCGCCATCTGGCTCGTCATCATCATGGCGCTGGTCGCGGCCTATCTCTACCGAAACGATTTCAGCAGCTTTGGTGCCCGCATGACCGCAGGACTGATGCCCGGCACCGCGGTCGTCACCACATCCAGCGACGGCAGCAGCGAAGTGGTCATCCACAAGACGCTCGGAGACCATTTCAAAGCCAATGTCGGCGTCGAGGGCAAGGTCCTGCCGATGCTTGTCGATACCGGCGCCAGCAGCATCGTGTTGACCTACGAGGACGCCAACCGCATCGGCCTTGATCCTTCGGCGCTGAGCTACTCGGTAACTGTCATGACCGCCAACGGCCGCGCCCAGGCAGCGCCGGTCCGCCTCAACGAAGTCTCGATCGGCCCAATCGTTAGACGCGACGTCCGCGCCATGGTGGCGGAAGAAGGCAGGCTCGACGAAAGCCTTCTCGGCATGACCTTCCTCTCCACACTCAGCTCGATGCAGATGCAGTCCGATGAGCTAAGGCTAAAGGATTAGTCCAAGGCCGCCTCGGCTTGACGAATGAAGGCTTTTATTTCCAGCCGCAACCTTTCAAGGTCGCTGATATGCACGTCATCCTTGATGCCGTCTACCCTCGCGAGGATTGTCTTGGCCCCCTCGATAAAGCTTCTCTCGGCGGAGAGGAGGAAGCCTTTGTTGCATCGCTCTAGAGCGATCGCACAGTCGATCGATCTCGCCTCGAGCGCCAAGCTCAGAAGATCCCTCTCGAAATGCTCGAAAGTTGAAAGTTCCTGCAACGCCTTGCCGAAGTTCTCTTCAAAAGAGGCTACGTCGTAGGGATCGTATTCTACCCAGTCCGTTCGTTTGAGATCGGAAGGAGCTGTTCCATTCTTTGATTTTACGATGATAAGAGGTTTGCCGCTCATCGCCGCAAACCCAAGCTCCAAGGCAATATTTGCCATCGCTGTCGAGCGGGTATCTTCCGAGAAAATTGCGATGGTAAATCCGGTGGACCGGATCAGCCCCAGTATTCTCTCCAGGTAGTCCTTCCCGCCGGTTGTGCTACTCGCATCGACCGCCTTGTAGCCGGCGTCTGCAAGCTTTTGCTCGCCCGCGTCCTTGATCGCGATATCGATATCCGGAGGATCCCCCAACTGACGCATCACGAAGGCACCTTTCGGAATCAACCTTCTAAGAGGCTCCCCGAGAACAGCTTCAGACAGAGGGGAAAATAACAGGGGCACCTATCGGTTAACGCCTCTCAAAATCACGCCCTTGTAAGGGCCCGGCGTCTTCTTCTCGTCGATTATTCGGCCAGTGGCGGTATCGATCTTCACCCAGCGTCCGGTGACAGGATTTTGGATTTGGACACGCTCCTTCACGGCGCCTCTTGTGGAAACTTCAGCGGTGTTTTTTGCCATATCGGGATCCTGGGATGCCTCTGGAAAATCGCATGATTTCGATGCCCTGACAATCGATCCTCTCGGAAATCAAGATGCCAGAGACGTAATCGGGCCAGCAGACGTAACTGATGGGAGATCCTTTCTCCGAAACAGACTCGGCGGATCGCCGATCACGCGTTTGAAGGCGCGGCTGAACGAGGCCTCGGCGTCATAGCCCAGCCGCTCGGCAACCATCGCCACGCGCATCCCGTCCTTCAGCCACAGCCGGGCCTGGTGCATCCGCACCCTCGCCACATACCGCGCCGGCGTTTCGCCGACGACGCGCGCGAACCGTTCCGCAAAGCCGGAGCGGGAGATGCCCATCAGGCGCGCCAGCTCCACATTGTTCCAGTCCCGTTCGGGCTGCAGATGGATGGCCGCAAGCACGCGGCCCACGTCGGGGCTCCGGACGGCCGCGATCCAGCCGCGCGTCTCGCCGCAACCGTGTTCGACCCAAGTGCGGATCATGGTCGCCATCAACACGTCAGCCAATCGCGCCAGAATGCCGCCGGCGCCAACCCGGTCCATATCCACTTCGCGTGTCATCGCCTCAAGAAGATGCGGAATAGCCGGATCATCCTTGGCGAGATCGCTGGTCAGCATCATCTCCGGCATCATCTGGAGCAGCGGATGCAGCCGGTCGACGTTGAAGCGCAGGGAACCGCTAAACACCAGCGTGCCGCCACTCTCCGCGGTATTCAGGCATTTCAGATCATAGATACCGGGGCAGACTTCCTTGCGGCCGTAGTGTTCGAACGGCAAGGTCGGCGCATCGGCAGCGCTCGCCAACACATGCGCCTCGCCGCGCGGGATCAGCACCGCGTCGCCAACCTTCAACTCCTGCCAGTCGCCGGATTCGGTCTTGATGATCGCCCGGCCGCATTTGATGAAATGAAACCGCGCGGCGTCCTGCGCCGGAAACGCCGTTCCCCACGGCTCGGCCAGACGGCAGCGGCCGTAGTCGACCCCATCAAGGCGAAGCCCCCGCAACATTTCGGTCAGCGGATCGGACGTAAGGTCAGATGTCGGTTTGGACGAATGATCAAGCATATCGGATTATCTAGCATGGATCATCCGGCGAGTGAAGCCTATCCAGGGCGCATCATTCAGTCAGGAGTCTATACCAATGGATATGAGCGTCCAACGAGCCACGTCGCCGCAGGCCGACGACACACCCGCGCGCTGGGGAGCTGTCATATCGCTGACGCTTGGCGTCTTCGGCCTTGTCACCGCGGAATTCCTGCCCGTCAGCCTGCTGACGCCGCTGTCGGCGGATCTCGGCGTCGGCACCGGCGTTGCCGGCCAGTCGATCACCACGACCGCCGTCATTGCAGCCATCGCAGGCCCCGGCGTCATCATCGGCACCCGCAATATCGACCGGCGCTGGACGGTTCTCGCCCTGACCACGCTTCTGATCATATCGAGCCTGCTGGCGGCGGTCGCCAATCACATCGTCATGCTGCTGGCCGCCCGTGTCCTGCTCGGCATCGGCCTTGGCGGGTTCTGGGCCATGTCGGCAGCACTTGCCATGCGCCTCGTTCCGCCGGCCCGCATGCCGCGCGCCATGGCCATCATCATGGCCGGCGTCTCGCTTGCCACCGTCTGCGCTGCCCCGCTCGGCGCCTGGCTCGGTTCGACGCTCGGCTGGCGCTCAGCCTTTTACCTCTCAGCAGCCGTTGGCGTGGTCGCACTGGCCGTGCAGGCCTTCACCCTGCCCGCCCTGCCACCGACCGGCCATGCAGGTCTCGGAACGCTCGCGGCCCTGATGCGCCGCCCGCCCATTCGCACCGCACTCTTCACCATCCTCCTCTTCGTCGCAGGCCATTTCGCCGGCTTCACCTATATCCGTCCGTTCCTGGAGCGCGTGCCGAAGCTCGACGTCGAAACGATCTCGCTCATCCTCCTCGGCTACGGCATCGCAGGCTTCGTCGGCAACATCCTCGGCGGCATTGTCTCGGAACGCAGTGCACGTCTGTCGGTGACGATCTTCGGCAGCCTTGTCGCCGTATCGGCCCTGATACTGGCGATCGGCGGCGCATCGCTTGTCGTCTCAGCTGTCGCAATAGCCCTCTGGGGCCTCGCCTTCGGTGCATTCCCGGTCAGCATCCAGAGTTTCGTCGTGCGTCACGCCCCTGACGAGGCCGAAAGCGCCGGTGCGCTCGTGATCCCCGCCTTCCAGATCGCGATCTCCAGCGGTGCCGTCCTCGGCGGCATCCTGATCGAAACACAGGGACCGATCGCCGTCATCTCCTTCCTCGGCCTCGCCGCCCTCGCCGGCACCTCGGTCATGGCCGCCCGCGGCGAACGCCGCCGACTGTCACTGGGCTAGACCTGCCTGAACTGAACCACCGCGCAAAAGAAACGCCCGCAACAGCGATGTTGCGGGCGTTTCTGTGAAGGTCTGTTGAGTGCCGGCAGCCAGGTGCGGACCGGCTCCGCCGGTTAGTTCCGCAACCGATACCCGGTCTTGAACATCCAGCCCAACACCGACAGGCAGATCACCAGAAACAGCGCGATCATGCCGACCGAGATCATCGGATTGACGTCGGCGATTTCATAAAAGCTCCAGCGGAAACCGCTGACCAGATACAGCACCGGGTTAAGGTGGCTGACCGCCTGCCAGAAGGGTGGCAGCATGTCGATCGAGTAGAAGCTGCCTCCGAGAAACGTCAGAGGCGGTACGACCAGCATCGGCACGACGTTCAACTGCTCGAAGTTCTTCGCCCAGATGCCGATAATGAAGCCGAACAGGCTGAAGGTGATAGCCGTCAGCACCAGGAACAGGATCATCATGAATGGATGGGCGATGCGAATTTCCACGAAGAAGGACGCGGTCGCCAGAATGATCAGACCGATGATCAGCCCTTTGCTCGCCGCCGCCCCCACATAGCCGAGCAGCACCTCGGTCATCGCCACCGGCGCCGAGAGGATCTCGTAGATCGTGCCCGTAAACTTCGGGAAGTAGATGCCGATCGAGCCGTTCGAAACGCATTGCGTCAGCAATGTCAGCATGATCAGGCCCGGCGTGATGAACGACCCGTAGGACACGCCTTCGATGGTCTGGATACGCGAGCCGATCGCCGTGCCGAACACGATGAAATAGAGCGACGTGGTGATGACCGGCGACAGCACGCTTTGCAGCAGCGTGCGGCGCATGCGGGCCATCTCGAAGAAATAGATCGATTTGACGGCTTCGAAATTCATGCCTGTTCTCCCGCTTTTTCAGCTACCAGCGCCACAAAAATATCCTCCAGCGAGCTTTGCCGCGTGGAGAGATCGCGGAAATGAATGTTCTCCCGCGCGAGCGTCGCCAGAAGCGAGGCGATACTGTCCTGCGCTTCCTCGCCCTGGTAGTCGTGGATCAGCGTCGTGCGATCATCGGACAGCGTCAGATTGTAGGAGGCTAAGCTGTCCGGCAGCGCGGAAAGCGGCGCTGCAAGCTCCAGCCGCAACTGCTTGCGGCCGAGCTTCGTCATCAGCTTTGCCTTTTCCTCCAGGAGCAGAAGGCTGCCGCCATCGATGACGCCGACCCGGTCGGCGATCTCCTCGGCTTCCTCGATATAGTGGGTGGTGAGAATGATCGTGACGCCGCTTTCGCGGAGCTTTTCCACCACCAGCCACATGTCACGGCGCAGGTTGACATCGACGCCCGCGGTCGGTTCGTCGAGGAACAGCACTTTCGGCTCATGCGACAGCGCCTTGGCAATCAGCACGCGACGCTTCATGCCGCCGGAAAGCTCGCGCAGCATGCTGTCCTTTTTCGTCCAGAGCGAGAGGTCCTTGAGGATCCTCTCGATCAGCGCCGGGTCCGGCTTGCACCCGTAGACGCCACGCGAAAAGCAGACGGTGTTCCACACGGTCTCGAACTGGTCCGTGGTGAGTTCCTGCGGCACCAGACCGATCAGCGAACGGGTCTTGCGGAAGTCTTTCACGACGTCGTAGCCGCCGACTTTGACAGTGCCGGAACTCGGGTTGACGATCCCGCAGATGATCGAGATCAGCGTCGTCTTGCCGGCGCCGTTGGGGCCGAGAAGCGCTAGGATTTCGCCCTCCTCGATATCGAGATCGACGCCCTTCAGCGCCTGAAAACCATTACCGTAGGTCTTGGTCAGCTGGCGGATGGAAACGATAGAAGTCATTGTTACTCGCTGGGAGACTTGAATGGGGAACTGAATTTCTGAATTGGCATCAGATATAGGCTCAACGCATCGCGCAACCATCCCCAGGCAGTCGAATATTGCGTTCGGATTTCGCGACCAATGGTGTCAGGCAAACACGCTCAGGAAGAACTGGATCGAGATTCCCACCAGAAATAGCGCAAAGCCGAATTCCAGCTGCCGCTTCGAAAGCGCGTGCGCCAGCCTTGCGCCGTAAGGTGCCATCAGAAGCGTCACCGGGATCAGCAGAGCCACCGCCATCCAGTTGATGTAGCCGGTGGAAAACGGCGGCAGGCCGGGCTCACCCCACCCGCCCCAGACGTAGCCGATCAGCCCCGGCAGCGAAATCAGCACGCCGACGCCGGACGAAGTCGCGACGGCCTGATGGATGGAGCGGCCATAGAGGGTCATGAAGGTGTTGTTCATCACACCGCCGCCAATGCCCATCAGCCCCGAGAGAATGCCGATCCCCGTGCCAACCAGGAATTTGACCGGGTTTCTGGGCAGATCGTCGCCCAGCTGCCAGCTTGCCCGGTTGAATATCATCCGCAGCGCCAGCAGCAGCGATATGACGGCGAAGATGATCCTGAGCTCGGTGCTGGATGACCATGCGGCGACGACGGCCGCTATCATCGTGCCGAGCGGCACGGCAATGATCCAGCCCTTCAGGAGATCGATGTCGACAGCATCGGCGTTTTTCTTTCGATGCGCCATGAAGGAGCGGATGGAGGTCGGCACGATGATCGCAAGCGAGGTGCCGAGCGCCAGATGCATGCGCACCGCGTCGGAAATGCCCAACAGGCCGAACACGTGAAAGAAGATCGGCACCAGGATCGCCCCGCCACCGATCCCGAACAGACCGGCAAGAAGGCCCGCCAGCACACCGGCTGCCAGAAGTGCTGCGATGAAAGGCAAAAGGTCGGCCAGCGGCGGCATGAGAGGCTGCATCGTTCGTCTCCGAAGGCAGCGCTCAAAAATTGGATTCTGCATGCCGCTGTCATTTTCCCGTGACGTTCTGACAGCATGATTGCGCAGAGGCAAGCAATGGGCGCCCGGTTCCAGGTTTCTGGAGTGCCGCAACACCAAACCGGTCGGCCGTTATCACCAGATCCTTTTCAGCATTTTCTTTCGCTTGCCGCATCACCCCGCCTCAGCCAAAGGCGGGTCTCCTACCGGGAGACAGGCTTCCCCCCGCGAGCCGTCTCCACTTTCGCCGGCCTCCGGGTGAAAACCCAGAGCCGGCTTTTTCTTGTGCTGCGTGAGCTTGGGCAACCGTAGCGTGGACGTCAGCTACAGTAGCGCCGACCGCCCTTGCGCGGGCGCAGGTCGAAGTGGAAATGGTTCCAGTGTTCGGCATTGCTGCCGGGTCCAAGCACTGTGTTGAAATACTTGCAGCTGTCGGTCCGCACGGATTTGAGCAGCGCACCCTCGCGGAAGGAAAACAGCCCCTTCTTGCGCACGTTGATATCGTGACCGTTCTTCAGCACGATGGCACCGATATCGATCGCATTGCCCTTGGCATGTTCCGACATCGGGTTGTAGCGCTGCCGCGAATTGTTCATGCGGCGGCAGGAATAGCCACCCATCGGCTGGATCTTCTGGATGCCCGAGAGGTAGCGCAGACGTGCCGATGGTGCGAGTTCGCTCTTCACCCACTTGGCGAAGGCAAGCGTCACCTGACAGTTCAGCGTCACCGCCGGCTTGACATCGATGCCGCCGGAAAGACCGGAAAGCTTCACGGGGTAGTCGACGCCGCAGCTCGGACCGTTGGAGATGCGCGGCTGATCCCGGAACTCGACGCCCATCCGGCGCAGTTCCGCCCGGCAGCTCACTTCCGATTGCGGCATGACGTTGCGCAGAAACGGCTTGTCCGGCTCGCTCATCGGACCCGACTGGATCGTTGGATTGTTCGGACGCAGCATCGCCACCTGCTGGCTGCGAACCGGCGCACGGCTCGGCGGCGTCACGGGCGAACGGTCGCCCCAGACCTGGCTACCGCCGGCCAATCCGTCATTCATCATTTCATCGCGCGCGCCCGCGCCGGAACGCTTCGGCGGCACAATGACACGATCATCTTCGACGTTGGAAATCGGCTGGCGTCTCGCACTCAGTGCACGCGGATTGTCCGTGCCGATGCCATCGACCACCGGCTGGTCGCCGACGCCTTCGGCGATATCGCTGTCCTGCTCTTCCGCAAGGCCCGTCACACCGCTCTCGTCCGGATCGAAGCCGAGCTCGCTATCCATGTTGACGCCCTCTTCAGGCGAGGCGGTGGGCATTCCGCCCTGCCCGAGCGGCGAGGAGGATACGGGTGGCGCCAGCGAGGCTGACTGCATCGGTTGCGGCGCGCGCAGATAATGTCCCCCGTCACCGGGAGGGCTGTTCGAGGCGACCGGAGCATTCATCATGCCAACCGAAGCGGCTGGCGAAGGACCAGCCTGATAACCGGCGTTTGTCTGGTAGGGCGACTGGGCGATCGTGTCGGGCGGCAGCGGCGCGACAGGCTGGATCGCGCCGACGCGCGTCCCGCTATCGATCGACGCAGGCGGAACAAGGTCGCTGGAAGAACAGGCGGCAAGCATGGTGGAGACCATCAGCAGCGCCAAAGCTTTGCGCATAAAAGTCTTCGGGGCCATCCGTTGGGCCTGCTTCTCGAGAAGCGCATACGCCATACCAGTTGCCACCCTCTGGTGCCGAAATCACACAAGCGCAAATTGTAGGAAGATTCGGTAAACGAAGCCTTGCCCAATCGAGGCCGTTTCATGGTCATTTCATGCAGGCAGCGCGAGCTGCCACACACTACAACTGCACCTTTGTGAAGACCATCAAATGTCCGCCGCGCGTAAAAACGCCCGCCCGCAAGCTGCGGACGGGCGCATCGACGTCAGTCACTCAGGCCGCGCGAACCCGGTCCGGTTGACGAGTGTCCTTTACGGCCTCGCCATTCAGTCGGAAGGTCGAAAGCAGATGCTGCAGATGATGGCTCTGTTCGGCCAGGGTCTGGCTGGCAGCCGTCGTCTCCTCGACCATGGCGGCATTCTGCTGGGTCATCTGGTCCATGTGGTTGACAGACGCGTTGATCTCCCGAAGCCCACCCGACTGTTCGTGCGCGGTCGTTGCGATCGTCTCGACATGGGCGTTGACCTTTTCGACCAGCACGGCAATCTCCACCAGCGCATCACCGGTTGACCGCACCAGCGCGACGCCGGTCTCGACTTCGTGAACCGAGGTGCTGATCAGCGTCTTGATCTCCTTGGCGGCGTTGGCCGAGCGCTGCGCCAGTTCGCGCACTTCCTGCGCAACGACTGCAAAGCCGCGACCCGCCTCACCTGCCCGTGCCGCCTCGACGCCGGCATTGAGCGCCAGAAGATTGGTCTGGAAGGCGATCTCGTCGATGACCCCGATGATCTGGCTGATGCGGCTGGACGACGCCTCGATACGGCCCATAGCATCCACCGCGCTGCGGACGATCTCTCCGGAACGGCCGGCACTTGCCTTGGTCTCGGCGACCATGACGCGTGCCTCGCGAGCCCGCTCTGCCGCAGTCCCGACAGTCGCGGTGATCTCGTCGAGTGCGGCTGCCGTCTCTTCCAGTGCCGCAGCCTGCTGCTCGGTCCGCTTGGCAAGGTTGCCGGTAGCGCCGGAAATGTCGGAAGCGCTGTCGCGCACCACATGGCCGGTTTCCGAAATTGCAGCGATGGCATTGTGAAGCGCTTCGACCGCCGCATTAAAATCGCGCCGCAGCTTCGCATAATCAGCGCCAATGTCACCGAGCGAAACGGAGAGGTTGCCGGCGGCAAGTGCCTCCAGCGCCCATCCCAGCTCGCCGATCGCCCGCGCCTGTCTCTCGGCCGCAGCACCGCTGCTGCGCTCGCTTTCAAAACGTTCCGTCGCCATGGCACGCTGGTGATCGGCCTCGCGTGCCCGAAGTGCCCCACTTTCTTCAACGCTGTTGCGCAGCACTTCGACGGCACGTGCCATCTCGCCCACCTCGTTCGGATAGGCCGTGCAGGGAACAGCCATGCCGGTCTCGCCGTCCGCAATCGCGGTCAGCACGCCCTTTACCTGACGGATCGGTCGGGTCACGCTTCTGACCACAAACCAGGCGCCGGCAAGCAGCAGCACCGCACCACCCGCAAACATGGCGGCAAACTTCATCGCATCCTGGCGGAACATCGCCTGAAGGTCGTCCGTATAAACGCCGGTACCGACGATCCAGCCCCAGGGCGAAAAGCCGATGACATGCGAGTATTTTTCGACCGGTTCGGCGGCACCGGGCTTGGGCCAGTAATAGTCGACAAAGCCCTGACCGCCAGCCTTCACCACATTGGTGAACTCCACAAACAGGAATTTCCCGTTGGGGTCCTTGTTCTGGGTCAAGTCCGACCCGTTCAGTTCCGGCTTGATCGGATGCATCACCATGGTCGGGTGCATGTCGTTGATCCAGAAATAACCCGATCCGCCGCCATAGCGCATGGCGCTGATGATGGCCTTGGCGGCTGCCTGCGCCTCGTCACGGCTCATCGTGCCGGCAGCTTCGAGGCCCTGGTACTTTTTCAGGATGGCAACAGCGTTGTCGTTCATCTGGGCAAGACCCGCCTTGCGCTCCTGCTCCGACGAACGATAGCTTTGAAACAGGCTGAACACCATCGCGCCACCGAGAATGACGAGCGACAGGACGACAAGGCTGTAGAGACGCCAAGAAATAGCGATACGCTGCATAGTTTCCCCCTCCAGTAAAACTGCGCGGAGCATAGGTGAAGAGGGTTAGCAGGTCGTAAAGCATGTAAGCGGCGGAAACACTTACTCGGATTGGGTGCGCACGCACCAAAGCGGCATGTATCCAAGCCATGTTGCTGGAGCATTGCTCCAATCCAAAACAAGGGTGGGCCGGACCCGTCTTTCGCTCTAGTCTGGTCTCAACAGATACGAGACTCAGCAAGGACGTGACGAATGACCGAACAGCCGCAACCTGCCTCTCCGACCGGCGAACTGACACTGCGCACACTTGCGATGCCGGCCGACGCCAATCCAGCCGGGGATATCTTCGGCGGCTGGGTGATGGCCCAGATGGACCTTGCCAGCGGCATCCGCGCCACCGAGCGGGCCCATGGCCGCACGGTGACCGCAGCCGTGAAGGAAATGGCATTCCAGCTCCCAGTCAAGATCGGCGACACGCTGAACGTCTATACCGAGATCACCCGCGTCGGCACGAGTTCGATCACGCTGAATGTCGAAGCCTGGGCCCAGCGCGCCCGCTACCGGATGCTGGAAAAGGTAACGGCCGGGACCTTCGTCATGGTGGCGCTGGGAGACGACGGCAAGCCAAGACCTGTCCCGGCAGAATAACGGTCGGCTCGGACTGGCCCTAGTCTATCCCTGTAGCTAGCCGGTCTATCGCTGTAGATAGCCAGTTACCCCTGAAGATAGATGGAGGACCTGTCGAAGGACAGCCCGGGAAAGACGCGCGACGTCAGCTTGTCCGGCGCAATGCCGAACTGCTTGTGCAGCATGGCCGCAGCGATCTCGCGCACATCGCCGGTCGGCATCAGATCCTGGCCATCCAGAAGCCTGTCCTCGGCAAGACCGGGCCAGGTCCCCATCACCTTCCCACCCGACACAGCACCGCCGGCGAGAACGGCAACGCCGCCGGTGCCGTGATCGGTTCCGCCGGTGCCGTTCTCGCGCACGGAACGTCCGAATTCCGTGACTGCCAGCACCACCGTGCGGGCCCAGGCGTCAGCACCCAATGCGTCCTTGAGCGCGACGATGGCAGCGGCAAGCTCGCCAGCCATCGATCCGAACTGGCTAGCCTGCTCCAAATGCGTATCCCAGCCGTTGATCGAAAAGCTGGCAATCCGGTAGTCTTCCCGCAGCATGCCACCGGCAAGCCGCGCCATGTCGACGACGCTGCGGTTCCGCTTCTGGCGGTACCCGTCAGCCGAAAACCCCGTCCGCTTGACCTCCTCCATCGCCGCGGCAAACGGCGCATCGGCTGCGTAGAGCCGCTCGAGAAAGCCGATCTCGTCCTGCGCCATCTCCACGTTGCCCGTTCCCGGACGGTTGTCGGCCTTGTTCGGCCCGCTCAGGATCAGTTCCATCGACGTATGGATGTCGAGCGCCTTGCGGCCATCGGTGCGCGGAATGACCGCCAGCGTCCGGTTGAGCCAGCCACTCTTCTGCGATGGGTCGGTACCACCGTTTTCCAGCATGGTCTGGCCGTCGAAATGACGGCGCCCGTCGCGGTAGGGCGTCGCGACCGCGTGCACGAAGGACAGCGCATTCTCCCGCCAGAGCGGCATCAATCCCGACGCCGCCGGGTTGAGACCGAAAAATCCGTCGAGATCAACAAGTCCGGTCCCGGGCGTCAGACCGAGCGTCGGTCGCAATCCGGCGAAAGCCGCATCGCCATAGGGCTGCACCAGATCCAGGCCGTCCATCCCTCCGCGCAATATGATCGTCACGAACCGGCTTTCGCCAGGAGCAGCCGCAAAGCTGACCGGTGTCAGCACGGGTGCGGCAGCGGCACAGCAGGCGCCGGCCAGAAAGCCGCGGCGGGAGAGCGAAAAGCTTGGCTTGATCGTCATCGCTATCTCCTGTTGAACTCGGGCGACGCCAGAACCATCGCGATGGCGTGGTTGGTGTTGGGTGCCTGAGCAATCACGTCCCTGGTATTCTGGCCCGCCGCGTCCCCGAGCGCCGCATCGAGAAACGTGCCGGGATCGCGCCTCTGGCCGAAACGGCCGGCCATCAGCCGCGCCCAGGCGATCCGCTCGCTCAGCTGGCCCGGCGACAGCCAGACACTCGCCAGGTCGGCATAGCCGGCCGGGCTCGGTGGCTGCCAGATCGGCTGGTCCATCCGCTGGAGCGCGGCAAGCGTCAGGTCGTTGGCGCGCGCGGCACGCTGCTTGGCATCCGCGCGGGCAGCCGTGCTGCTGGCCATCTTCAGCGCCTTTCGCATCGGTCCGTCGTCTTCCTGCTCATCGTCGTCCATCTCGTCCAGCAACCGGGAGAGGTCCTTATCGGAAATGTCGACGGCTCGGAATCCGGACACGACGAATTCGAACGGACGCTTGATCTTCTGTCCAGGATCGCTCCAGGCACGGGGATGATTTAGCATGGCACGATAGACGGCCTTCAGATCACCCTCGGTTTCAGCCCAGGCTGCCGTCATCGCGGCAACCACATCCGCCGGGGGTTCGTCGGCAACGAAGTGGATCACCAGTTTTCGGCAGACATGTTCCGCCGTCATCGGGTTCAGCGCCAGATCCTCGAGCATCCGCAAATGGTCCTGGCTCCCCGCCTCGTCGTCCTCGTAAACCTCTCCGAGCAGGCTGATCGAGCCGCCTTCGGAAATGCGTGGACGATAGACGACTTCGAGAGCGCGGCGATCGACCGACAGTCCGGTGAGGATCAGCGCGGCGGCCCGGACATCCTCCTGGGTATATCCGCTCCCCGTGCCCAGCGTGTGCAGTTCCAGCAGTTCGCGGCCGAGGCTTTCGTTGACGGCCCGCCCGCCCGGCCGCCCCGCGGGGGCGTCCATGCCGGCACCATCACTCTGGTCGAGATAGATCAGCATCGCGGGATGCAGCATGGCGGCTTTCAGCAGGTTCGCGAACGACCCGGCCAGATTGGGACGGATCGCCTCTGCCTCGTACAAAGGCACGACCATCCGCATCGGCAGCGACTTGAGCGCGCTGGTGGAAAAATGGTCCGTCCAGAACGATGCCAGCCGTTCGTGAAACCCGAAGGGCGACAGGATCGCCTGCGCCAGCCGCGCCATCGCATCCTGCCGATAGATCTGCAGCGCTTCCTTCTGGGTTTCCTTGCGAATGCTTTCGTTCGGCTTGCCGTCCTTCGCCGCCTTCGCTTCGGCAGCCCGCAGCGACATCACGCGAGACGCCGTCTCGCGGCGGCCACCCGCTCCCTCGCGCGGAAAACGCGGCTTCCGCTTTGCGGCCAGGTCGAGCTGGGCCAGCAGAGCCTCGGCATCGCGCGGCGGCTCTTCTCCGGGACGCAATCCGTACCCGTAGCGAATCGCTGCCAATGTCGGTCTCGAAATCGCCATCCGGCCATTCCTGTTTCAGTCCCCCAGAGTCGGAGACGAATGTGTCCGAAACGAAAGACAATTACGGCCATTTCGCGACCCGGACGATTTGCCGCCAGCCAACCGCGGTCTGGGACCGAAGAACCTCGGAAGTGGCCCCTCTAAACGATTGCCATATGCCTCGGCAAGAATGCCATCACTGCGATATCGCGAACGACGGCTTGCCTGTCCAGCCACGGTCGATACAACATTCTGTCATCCGGTTACTTTACGGCAGGGACTTCGAACACGACGGGGCGACCCGCAGGCCGGATCCACAACGTTCTCCCGCTCAACACCGGAACGGGCTCAACCTTTGCGACGCCCTTTAGCGATTGCGGTCAGTCCCGCGCCGGACTACCGTCGCGCGAAAGAAGTGAACTGCTCATGCCGGGGACGCTGAATGGTCAATGCCGTCTTCTACCACAAGGAGGACACCACCTATAAGGACGTGAGAGGCAAGGTTTACCATTTCCCTGGCAGCTACCTTTCCCGCGTGGTCCAGACGATTGGAAGCCTGATCGTTTACTATGGCCCGCTACCCGGTGTGACCGGCCGTCACTACTCGGGCATTGCCCGCGTCCGCGCCGTCGAGCAGGATCCGGACCTTGCCAACCACCACTTTGCGCGTCTCGACGAATACATCGATTTTGATAGACCGGTCGACTACCGAGAAAATGGTGGCTTCGAGCGTCAGCTGGTAAGACCTGACCTCTCCGTCAATGGCGGACGAAGCGTGCAGGCGGTACGACTGATCGACGCCCACGAATTCTCTGCGATCGTGGAAGCAGGGCTTTCCGAACCGGACGAATGGCCAGCTCGCATCGATAGCATTGACGATGCCATGCCCGCATGGACCATGGGCGAGCCGCCACAGGACGCGTACATCGCCGCCCCCGAGCCGCGCGCGATCATCAGTCAGGTCATCAACCGGCCGTTTCGCGACCTGAAATTCCGGCAGCATGTCCGCAAAGTCTATGACCGTCGCTGTGCATTTACCGGCCTGCGCCTTATAAACGGCGGCGGACGGCCCGAGGTCGAGGCGGCGCATATCATTCCAGTCGAACGGGGCGGCAACGATTCGGTGCAAAACGGCATCGCACTGTCCGGCACGGTGCACTGGATGTTTGATCGCGGCCTGTTGTCGCTTGCCGACGACTTCAACATATTATGCTCACGCCACCTCAATGCCGACGTCTCGCATCTGCTCGTACCCGACCTGATGGCGCGTGTGCCGGCCGAAAGGCACCTGCGTCCGCATCCCCATTACATTGCCTGGCACCGCGATAACGTCTTCAAGCAGTGATGCCGATTTCGGCCCGCCCACCCCGTTGCCCTTTTGTACTCATTTTCCCACCATCCCCCTCTTCACTTTCCACCATCCCGCCTCCATATTCGCGCCATGGCCAGATCTCCGAAAAAATCCCCCTCCTCCAAGCCCAGCGGTTTCGAGGAATCCCCGCAATCGTCGTTTGAAGGCGCGCCGCTGGAGGGGAATGTTTCGGACTGGGTGAGGCAGCTGGAAGCCGAGGCGGAAATGTCCGGCGTCGAGACCCAGCGCGAGATCGCCTCCAAGGCCGGCAAGCACCGCAAGAAGATCGAGATCGCCGCCCGCGAGGAGGCCATCAAGGCCGCCGCGAAAGATACGCCGAAAACCGCCAAGCACACGACCTCGTCGAAATCGTCTCGCGGCACGTCGATGGGCGGCTCGTCCGATCCGAAAACCCGCGCCGCCGCCGGCCTCAATCCCGTCGCCGGCATGGACGTGTCGCTGGAGGAGGCCGAACACCTCGCCACCGGCGCCGTCACCGCAACGGTAGAGGCCCTGTCGGCGCTGATCGAAAGCGGCAACCCGCTGTTCAAGGACGGCAAGATGTGGACGCCGCACCGTCCCCACCGTCCTGAGAAATCCGAAGGCGGCGTCACCATCCGCATGGCCTCGGACTATCAGCCCGCCGGCGACCAGCCGACCGCCATCAAGGACCTCGTCGAGGGCATCAACAACAACGAACGGTCGCAGGTTCTGCTCGGCGTCACCGGCTCCGGCAAGACGTTCACGATGGCCAAGGTGATCGAGGCCACGCAGCGCCCGGCCGTGATCCTTGCGCCCAACAAGACGCTGGCGGCGCAGCTCTATTCGGAATTCAAGAACTTCTTCCCCGACAACGCGGTGGAATATTTCGTTTCCTACTACGATTATTACCAGCCGGAAGCCTATGTGCCGCGCTCCGATACGTTCATCGAGAAGGAATCCTCGATCAACGAACAGATCGACCGCATGCGCCACTCCGCCACCCGTTCGCTGCTGGAACGCGACGACTGCATCATCGTCGCCTCGGTCTCCTGCATCTATGGTATCGGCTCCGTCGAAACCTACACCGCCATGACCTTCCAGATGGCCGTGGGCGACAAGCTCGACCAGCGCCAGCTTCTGGCAGACCTCGTGGCCCAGCAATACAAGCGCCAGGACATCAACTTCATCCGCGGATCGTTCCGCGTGCGCGGCGATACGATCGAGATCTTCCCCGCCCACCTTGAAGATGCCGCCTGGCGCATCTCGATGTTCGGCGACGAGATCGACTCAATCACCGAATTCGACCCGCTGACCGGCCACAAGACCGGCGACCTGAAGTCGGTCAAGATCTACGCCAACTCCCACTATGTGACGCCGCGCCCCACGCTCAACGGCGCCATCAAGTCGATCAAGGAAGAGCTGAAGCTCCGCCTCAACGAGCTCGAAAAGGGCGGGCGCCTGCTCGAAGCGCAGCGTCTGGAACAGCGCACCCGCTACGATATCGAGATGCTTGAGGCGACCGGCTCCTGCGCCGGCATCGAGAACTATTCGCGCTATCTCACCGGCCGCACCCCCGGCGAGCCGCCACCGACCCTGTTCGAATATATCCCCGACAACGCGCTGCTGTTCATCGATGAGAGCCACGTCTCCGTCAGCCAGATCGGCGGCATGTACCGGGGCGACTTCCGCCGAAAAGCGACGCTGGCCGAATACGGTTTCCGCCTGCCGTCGTGCATGGACAACCGGCCGCTGCGCTTCGAGGAATGGGATGCCATGCGCCCCCTCACCGTCGCCGTGTCGGCGACACCAGGCAACTGGGAAATGGAACAGGCCGGCGGCGTGTTTGCCGAACAGGTCATCCGCCCGACAGGCCTTATCGACCCGCCGGTCGAAGTCCGTTCCGCCCGCAGCCAGGTCGACGACGTGCTCGGCGAGATCCGCGAGACCGCCGAAAAAGGCTACCGCACCCTGGTCACCGTGCTCACCAAGCGCATGGCCGAAGACCTCACCGAATACCTGCATGAACAGGGCGTGCGCGTCCGCTACATGCACTCGGATATCGACACGCTGGAACGCATCGAGATCATCCGCGACCTGCGCCTCGGCGCCTTCGACGTGCTGATCGGCATCAACTTGCTTCGCGAAGGTCTCGACATTCCCGAATGCGGCTTCGTCGCCATTCTCGATGCCGACAAGGAAGGTTTCCTGCGCTCGGAAACCTCGCTCGTCCAGACCATCGGCCGCGCCGCCCGTAACGTCGATGGCAAGGTCATCCTCTACGCCGACAAGATCACCGGCTCGATGCAGCGCGCCATGGACGAAACCGCCCGCCGCCGCGAAAAGCAGGTCGCCTACAACACCGAACACGGCATCACGCCTGAATCGGTCAAAGCCCGCATCTCCGACATTCTCGACAGCGTCTATGAGCGCGACCACGTCCGCGCCGATATCTCCGGCGCATCGGGCAAGGGTTTTGCAGACGGCGGCCACCTCGTCGGCAACAACCTGCAGAGCCATCTCAACGCCATGGAGAAATCCATGCGCGACGCCGCAGCCGACCTCGACTTCGAAAAGGCCGCCCGCCTGCGCGACGAGATCAAACGCCTCAAGGCCTCCGAACTCGCCACCATGGACGACCCGATCGCCCGCGAGGAATCCAAAGCCCAGGAAGGCGTCCGCCGCAGCGCCGAAGCCACCCGCACCTCGCTGGGCGGCGGCAAAGGCAAAGCCGCCAAGTCCGGAGACGACGCGTCTCCCTCCTACTTCGCAAAACCCTCGCTCGACGACATGGGCCCGGGCACCGACACGGCCACCCCGCTGTTCCGCCGCAACTCCCTCGACGAGATGACCGTCGGCCGCACCGAAAAACCCGCCCCCGGCACCCTGCCGGAACGCCCACCGGAAACGATCAGCACCAAGAAACGCTTCTCTCCGCTGCTGGAAGGCCAGCCGGAACGAGGCGAAGGCAAGGACGACCCTCGCCCCATCGTCCGCGGCAAGGTCGGCGCCGGGAGTTACGAGGATGCTGGCGACGCCAAGCAGCAAAAGCGGCGGACGAAGGGAAAGACGGGACGGCCGGGTCGGTAGTCACCGACACGACGGCTTCGAATAGGCAGCGGTCCCTCGCGCTCCAAGATGCCGGTAAACACCTCCCCCTTGAGGGGGGAGGTCGCCGCAAAGCGTCGGGGCCCGCCAAAACCTCAAACCATCACCCCACCCCGGCCCTCCGGTCCGACCCTCCCCCTCAAGGGGCGGGTAAAGGACGACCGGCGCCGGGAGTTACGAGGTTGCCGGCGACGCCAAGCAGCAAAAGCGGCGTACGTAGGGAAAGAAGGGATGGCCTGGCCGGTAGGCACCGACACGACGTCTGCGAAGAGGCAGCTGTCACTCGCCCTCGGGCCTCACGGAAACACCTCCCCCTTGAGGGGGGAGGTCGCCGCAACGCGGCGGGTGGGGGTGACCCGCCAAAACCTCAAACCATCACCCCACCCCGGACCTCCGGTCCGACCCTCCCCCTCAAGGGGCGGGTAAAGGCAGGTCAGCGCCGGGAACTACGGAGCTGCTAGCGATGCCAAGCAGCAGAAGCGTCGGACGAAGGGGAAGATGGGACGGCCGCGACGGTAGGCACCGACACGACGGCTGAGAATAGGCGCCGGTCCCTCACGCGAGGGAATCCCGGAAATCACCTCCCCCTTGAGGGGGGAGGTCGCCGCAGCGCGGCGGGTGGGGGTGACCCGCCAACCGTCATTCGAGAAGTGAAAAAACACAAACTACTTATGCGCGAATTGATGTTTTTGGATTAATCTCAATCTAACTGCTGAACCATCAAGGAAGATTGATGAACCGAGTCTTTGAAAGAGTAATGCTCTCGAAGCTCTTCGATGTAACCCTTGATATCTTCCTCATTCACATCAGAAGTCAAGACTGTGTGCTCACTCGTAGGAGCATCAACTACGCGAGCGATCTGTTTGACCAGCCAGGTTGTGTCCAGCTTGTTCATAACATCATTCTCCGGTTGTATATTGATTTACTGAAGGCTGGTTCAAGCTAACATCACTCTAGCACGGTGTCACCCGATTCGTTCTCCTCCAGGTACAGATGTCGGAAAAAATGCAGAACGATAAATTCATTCGCAAACCAGAGCTATTTTTCTGTCTCGTCGCGCCAATTGGTACAGATTTAGACCACACGACCACAATACTATCTGACCAACTAAAAGCATACGGTTACGACACAGAAGTAATCCACCTGACGACGATTATTCCAGCACTATTAGGACTTCCGCAGGAGGAGTTTGAAACTGCATATGACCGCTACGACAGCCTGATAAGTCAGGCTAATAAGCTGCGTGAAGATTTCGATGATGATAGCCTTATGGCGAAGCTAGGCTTTTTCCTAATACAAGATGCCAGAAATAGGCGAGCCGCCTTCCAAGCAGTCGAAAGCAAACCTGTTGCATACGTCATTCGCCAGCTCAAGCGCTCGGAAGAGTTAGCTCTCTTTCGGTCCGTGTATGGAAAGCAGGTTTTCCAGATATCAGCGTACGCAGACCCAGACTTGCGGCGGTCTAAATTGGCCACCAAAATGCGGGATTCAGATCCCTCGAGGACGCGCGTTTCCGAGTTCGAAGACCAAGCTATCAGGCTTGTGAACCGAGATGAAAACGAGTCTTCCCTTCCTCATGGTCAACGCATACGCGATGTATTCCCACTAGCTGATGTATTTATCGACGCATCCACCACTGATGCTGCAAAAAGTACATTAGAGCGGTTCTTACGGATTATTTTCGGCTATAATTTCCACTCTCCCTCACGGGAGGAATACGGTATGTATATCGCGAAATCCGCATCTCTTCGCTCTCTGGATCTGTCAAGACAAGTCGGAGCAGCTATTTTCACCGCTGGTGGAGAGGTTAAGACCCTAGGTTGCAATGAAGTCCCAAGCCCGAATGGTGGAACCTACTGGGAAGGAGATAAGGATGACAGCCGCGAATTCCGCAGCCGAGTCGACACTAATGAGGACTTCAAGCATCGCTTATTAAGCGACACACTGAAAAATTTCGCTGCAGCAGGTCTCATAGACAAAAAGATCGCAGCTATGAAGCCTCGCGATTTGTTGAGAAAGTTGAAACAGAAAACCGGGATAGATCTTGATAAGAATATGATGATGATGGACATCATCGAATATGGTCGCATCATCCATGCCGAGATGAATGCAATCACGGATGCCGCAAGAAAGGGAATCGCCTTACACGGAACCACACTGTATTGTACGACTTTCCCTTGCCATCTGTGTGCGAAACACATCATCTCGTCTGGAATAAGGCGAGTAGTATACATTGAGCCCTACCCAAAGAGCTATGCCTCTGAATTGTACCGTGACGACATATTGCTTAATAGGCAAGAAAACTCACAAGATGGAAAAGTTCACTTCGAGCCATTCATTGGCATCGCGCCATACAGATATCGAGACTATTTCGAAAAGAGCAAACGTAAAAACAAGGACGGTAAGGCAGTAGACTGGCAAACTGGGGAGCCAATGCCAATGATCACTGTTACAGGTACGGAATACATCTCATCCGAGACGGCATATCTTACTGCGTTGTCACAGCGTTTTGCAGAGAAGCGTTTGATGCTACCTGATAGCGCTGTTAATTCGAATATATCCAGCGAGAGCACTCAACCTCATACGCTGGGGGAACCTGTTAAGCGTCGGCCCAACGCGAAGCGCAGCAAGTCACAAGGCTAGTTCTACAATGAGACACCCTTCGATCAGATAGGCGGCGTGATCGAATTCGCGTCGGTGAAAGTGGCCAAGCTGTTTGTCGCCGATCGCGCCCGGACGTCCGATGACGAGATCGGCACGATCGATTTCGATCCGGTGATATCAGGGCAGGATGGCGAGGCGACGAATGTGCGGCTCGGGCCGCTCAAGGGAAGCAGCGACCGCGTCGAACTCGATGTGTTCTTCCTCAACTTTTCGCCGGTCACGCTGCATTACACGCTGGTGCGCGAAAACGCCGGCTGGAAGGTGGATGACATCGAAAACCGCAATGGCGAGGTCAAATGGGGCCTGCGCGCGTTGCTCGGCGGCCACTAGATCCGTCCGGGATCGCGGCGCCAGCCTCGGCCGCCTGCCAAATCGCCCGCACATCCCCATACACCATCGCCACCCGCATTCACCCTCCATCAACCCCTTCCATGCGATACCTTCTTCACAACGAAGATGGAGCACAGCCACGATGATTGGCTTCAAGAACACCCACAATCAGCCCGTTTACGTCAATCAGGCTCAGGTCCTTTACGTCACCACCTATGAGGAAGACGTCTCGGTGATTGCGCTGGCGGTCACGGGTGCCGGTGGCAAACCGGTGACGATCCATGTTCGCGGCAGCGTCGATCTCGTGCAGTCGAAACTGGCCGGCACCGCGCCGCGCTGAGCGGAAGCTTTACGCGCCGAGGCGCAACGCCCGCATTTCCGGTCCTTAGAAGCGCCTCGATAACAGCGCTTTTGTTTGCGCTGCGGCGACTTTTGACACACCGACCCACTAAATTTCAATGACTTAACGCATGTTACATCCTCACGGATTTTTTCCGTGCCTATAATGCTGCGTTCCGTCGCGGATACACCGGGAGGCGTCCCGGCGAGGCGGAACCGGCGCGGGTCATGGGGAAACGACGTACAGCCTCATGCTCCGGGTCCGCGGAAAATGGTCTCCCTCCGGCGACACGGGGGAAACAGGCGGGTCACGGACCGACCGCCGGTTTCCGATGCCCGAAAGAGCGCGCCGGATGTGCCTGTGCGGCACACAAGGTGGCCCGCCGGGTGGTTTCGCCGGATCCTGATCCGTCGGAAGCACCCGGGGAAGCCGGCGGCGAACAACCGCCCGGCCGGGTCATTGCAGAGAGACCGCAGTCGCGGGCAAAAACCGCCGAACGGGGTGCCGAAAGGTGTCACCACTACTTTCTATATCGAGGCAGCTTCCGGCGCCCCGTCCGAATTTTTCATCCCTCGATCGCCAAGGCACACGTCTGCCCGGCGAGGCGGATCATCCGAAACCGGACAGGAGAAGCACCATGTCTGTCGAAATCACGGAAATCGAGACCCATCTGGCATGCTGCACGGCCGAGATCCTGGCCTTTCCGCAGGCCTGCCTCCGGCGCGAATGCCGTCGCGCCAACCGATGCTTGCATGTCAATATAGACACCGGCGCCCCTGCCTGTCTGATCAATTTCGGCCCCGACTACCCCGAAAGCTTTACCCTGATCTACCTCATCGCGCTTGCCGCCCGCGCCGATCTCGGCCGGCAGGGCATGATGTTCGCATCGCCCTCCGCCATCGAGCGTGAATTGCAGGATGCCTGTGTCGAGGTCGCCCGAAACGCGCTACCGGGCGAAGATGCCAAGCGATGGATGGCGGCCTACCGGGCCCGTGAAAAACTGCCCCCGCCATCCCTGCCATAACGCGGACTGCGGAGAGAAACAGCCCCGCCGGGCCGAGATAGGCGGCACGAAGCCAGCGGGCTTACAGCGCCCGCTCAATCGCCTTCGCCGCCTGCCAAAGCCCCTCCATCCGCTCCAGGGTCGCGGCCTCCAGCGTCTCGCCTGATTTCTGAAGTTCCGTCTCGATATGGCTGAAACGTCTCCGGAATTTGGCATTCGTCCCGCGCAGCGCCGTCTCCGGATCGGCGTCCACATGGCGGCCTATATTGACGAGGGCAAAGATAAGGTCGCCGAGCTCGTCGGACACTTTTTCGGGCTGTCCGGCGGCCAGGGCCTCGCGCAGTTCGGCAACTTCCTCCTCGATCTTGTCGAGGATCGGGCCCGGTTCCGACCAGTCGAACCCCACACGGGCGGCCTGCTGCTGCAGCTTCACGGCCTCGCTCAGCGCCGGCTGGGCCCGGTGCACGCCGCCGAGAAAGCCGGATTTGGCAGTGTCGGTCGTACCGCGCAGCGCCCGCCGCTCGGCCCGCTCCCGCTTCTCCTCGGCCTTGATCGCATCCCACTGCAGCTTCACGGCGCCGGGCGTATCCGCATCGGAGCGCGCAAACACATGCGGATGCCGGCGGATCATTTTGGTGGTGACGGCCTCGACCACGTCGCCGAAGGCAAACGCACCGGCCTCCTCCGCCATCTGCGCATGGAACACGACCTGCAAAAGCAGGTCGCCCAGTTCCTCGCGCAGATCGTCCATGTCATGCCGCTCGACCGCATCGGCGACTTCGTAGGCCTCCTCGATCGTGTAGGGAATGATCGTCTCGAAACTCTGTTCGAGATCCCACGGGCAACCGGTCACCGGCGTCCGCAGCGCCGCCATGATCTCGATCAGGCGGGAAATATCCTTCGAAGCATGCATACCGAAATCCTTGCCGTTCAATTGAGCGGTATCGTGTTGTCAGCCTTGCCGGCCTGGTAGCTCTGCGACAGCAGCTGGTAACGCTGCCGGATCCGCTCCGCCCGGGCCTTCAGGTCCTGCCGGATGGCGTCGTCCTCCTCGGCCTCGATGATGTCGCTGATGAAGTAGGAGTTCCAGAACGCGTTGGACCGCCGGTAGCCGCCGAGCTCCAGCCCGAACACCTCCTTCAGGATCTTCAGGTCGTGCGGAATGGCAAACGCGTCGCGGCTGTCCTCGTGGCTGAAGAACGAGTAGAAATTGTCGAACCCTGCCCAGGTAATCGCCGACATGCACATCGTGCACGGTTCGTGAGTCGAGAGGAAAATCAGATCCTTGGCGGAAAGTCCGGAATCAATCTCGTAGAAGCGCTTCAGCGTGTGCACCTCGCCATGCCAGAGCGGATTTTCCAGCTCGTTATTGGTCTCGGCGATCACCAGCGACAGATCAGACTTGCGCAGGATTGCCGCCCCGAACACCTTGTTGCCGGCGGCAACGCCCGTTTGGGTCAGTGGCAGGATGTCGTGCTCGATGACATCGAGAAGGCGGGAAGCAATGGTCATGGGGCACTCATCTCCAGGTCTGCCGCAGAGCGAAATCGGACGTGTAAAGGGTTGTGGTCGTGTGGGGCTGCACACAATGAACGGATGGTTGGCGGTGGCTTTTGCTCAAGAAGCGAGCGAACGGGAAACAGAAATACCGGGCGCCCCGGCCTTTTGCACATCCATTTCTTCAATTATGCCACCGCATTGTGGATATTCAGGTTCATATGATGCAGGATAATCGCATGTCTCAGAGCCTTCAACGCCTGTCGGTCTTCCCGGCGTTTTTTCGCCTGCGCGGAAAAAACGTTGCCGTGTTCGGCAACGGCGACGAGGCCTATGCCAAGGCGCGGCTGATCGCCAATACGGACGCGCTGATCATCGCCTATGCGGATGATCCGCAGGCCGATTATGCCGCATGGCTAGCCCAGCACGGAATAGAACCGATCCGCAAGACCTTCGCCGCCGGTCAAGTGGCTGGCGCCACGCTCGTGTTTGCCGCCACCGGCGATCAGGCTCTCGACCAGACCATCGTCACCGCGGCCCGCGCGCACGGAATTCCGTCCAACGCCGTGGACCAGCCGGATCACTGCGATTTCTTCACGCCGGCACTGGTCAACCGCGCTCCACTCGCCATCGCCATCGGCACGGAAGGTGCAGGTCCTGTTCTCGCCCAGATGATCCGCGCCCGCATCGATCAGATGCTGTCGCCATCGCTTGGCAAACTTGCCTCGCTTGCGACCGATTACCGCGATGCCGTCGAACGCGCCGTCCCGCGCGGTGTCTCGCGTCGCATCTTCTGGCACCGCTTCTTCTCCGGCGACGTCGCCGATGCCGTCGACGCCAATGATCCTACCGCGGCCCGCCGTGCCGCAGATGCTCTTCTCTCGGTCACCGGCAAGGCCGAAGGCAAGATCTGGCTGGTCGGAGCAGGTCCTGGCGCCGAGGATCTCCTGACACTGCGGGCCCAGCGCGTGCTGATGGAAGCGGACGCGATCGTCTACGATGCGCTGGTTCCGCAAGTGATTGTCGATATGGGCCGCCGCGATGCGGAACGCCTTTCGGTCGGCAAGCGCAAGAACTGCCATTCCAAGAGCCAGGACGAGATCAATCGCCTGCTGGTCGATCTCGGTCGCCAGGGCAAGCGCGTCGTGCGCCTGAAAAGCGGCGATCCGCTGGTCTACGGTCGCGCCGGCGAAGAGATGGCAGCCTTGCGCGAAGCGGGCATCGCTTATGAGATCGTCCCCGGCATCACCTCGGCATTTGCCGCTGCTGCCGATTTCGAACTGCCGCTGACGCTGCGCGGTGTCGCCTCGTCGCTGATCTTCACCACCGGCCACGACCTTGCCGGCAAAGCCCTGCCCGATTGGGCAAGCCTTGCGATCTCCGGCGCCACCATCGCCGTCTATATGGGCCGCACGGTTGCAGCATCGGTCGCCGAACGGCTGATGCAGGCCGGCGTCTCACCGCTCACCACCGTCGCCGTGATCGAGAATGCCAGCCGCACCGACCGCAAGCTGTTCCACGGCGTCCTCCAGGAACTGCCGGCGCTCGAGGCCCGCGATGATCTCGATGGCCCGGTTATGGTGATCATCGGCGAAGCCGTCGCCGGCGCGAATTTTGAGAAGTCCGAACCGCTTTCCGCCTTTGCAAGGACGGTTGAGCGGGCAAGCATTGGAGTGGAATAATGGCCGACAAGGTTCTGACTGCCAACCGCCTGTCCGATGGCATCGCCGTCTGGCTCGATGCCGCCGGCCGCTGGACGGAAAACCTGCAGGAAGCGCTCGTGGCGCGCCATGCGGAAGCCGTTTCCTCTCTGGAAGCGATCGGCAAGCGTGACTTCGCCGAGAACAAGGTCGTCGACGTCAATGTCATCGATGTCGAGGAAACCGAAGGCAGGTTGTGGCCCACGCGTCTTCGCGAACGCATTCGTGCACAGGGCCCCACAATGGATTATGCCGCCGGCTACAGCCACGCCGATCCGGCATTCATCGCAGTCTGATACCGAGAGTTCAGGAACATCATGTATCGTTACGACGAATTCGACCACGCATTTGTATCAGGCCGCGTGGAGCAGTTCCGCGATCAGGTGGAGCGTCGCCTGTCCGGCGCGCTTGCCGAGGATGCGTTCAAGCCGCTGCGCCTGATGAACGGCGTCTATCTCCAGCTGCATGCCTATATGCTGCGTGTCGCGATCCCCTATGGCACGCTGAATGCAAAGCAGATGCGGATGCTGGCGCATATCGCCCGCAAGTACGACCGCGGCTACGGCCATTTCACCACACGGCAGAACATCCAGTACAACTGGCCGAAACTGTCTGATACGCCGGATATCCTGGCCGAGCTCGCAACCGTCGAAATGCACGCGCTGCAGACATCGGGCAACTGCATTCGTAACGTCACCGCGGATCATTTCGCCGGCGCTGCAGCCGATGAAGTTGCAGATCCGCGCCCTTATGCGGAAATCCTGCGCCAGTGGTCGTCGGTCCATCCGGAATTCTCGTTCCTGCCCCGCAAGTTCAAGATCGCCGTGACCGGCGCCGAGCGCGACCGCGCCGCGATCCAGGTGCATGACATCGGCCTGCACCTGAAGAAGAACGACAAGGGCGAGATCGGCTTTGCTGTCTATGTCGGCGGCGGACAGGGCCGCACACCGCTGATCGCCAAGAAGATCCGCGACTTCCTGCCGGAAGAGGACCTCCTCTCCTACACGACCGCCATCATGCGGGTGTACAATCTCAACGGTCGCCGCGACAACAAGTACAAGGCTCGCATCAAGATCCTAGTGCACGAAACCGGCGTCGAGGAACTGACCCGTCAGGTGGAGGAAGAATTCCAGCACCTGCAGGGCACCGAGCTGAAACTGCCGGAACGGGATATCGAGGCGATCACCGCCTACTTCGCACCGCCCGCCTTGGCGAACCGCGCCGAAGGATGGAAGGAACTCGCGAGCTGGAAGCGGCAGGACGAGAACTTTGCCCGCTGGGTGGACCAGAACGTCCAGCCGCACAAGCATCCGGACTACGGCATGGTTACCATCTCGCTGAAGCCCATCGGCGGCATTCCGGGCGATGCGTCCGATGTGCAGATGGATGCGATGGCCGATCTCGCGGAAGAGTTCGGCCATGACGAGATCCGCATCAGCCACGAGCAGAACGTCATCCTGCCGCATGTGGCGCTGGCCGATCTCGAGCCGCTTTATCGCGCCCTTGCAGCCCACAATCTGGCAACGGCAAATTCCAACCTGATCACGGACATGATCGTCTGTCCGGGCTTGGACTATTGTGCTCTAGCAAACGCCCGTTCGATCCCGGTCGCGCAGGAAATCTCCACACGCTTCGGCTCCCCGGAGCGGCAGGCAGAAATCGGCGAGCTGAAGATCAAGATCTCCGGCTGCATCAACGCCTGCGGCCACCACCATGTCGGCCATATCGGCCTTTTGGGCGTCGAAAAGAAGGGCACCGAGCTTTATCAGATCACGCTTGGCGGTTCTGCCGACGAGAACACGTCGATCGGCGAAATCATCGGTCGCGGCTTCGAGCCGTCGAAGGTGACGGACGCGATCGAAACCATCGTCAACACCTATCTCGGTCTTCGGCAGGGCCAGGAGGAAACCTTCCTCGCCGCCTATCGCCGGGTTGGACCGCAACCCTTCAAGGATGCGCTCTACGGCGACGCGAAGGCGGAGGCTGCGTGATGGCGAAGATCTGGAGAGAGACCGGCTTCGTCGCCAACGACCCCTGGGTGATCGAGACGGAAGAGATAAAGGCCGAAGGCGAGCAAAAGCCTCTGCTTCCGCTGGCCGAGTTCATCGAGAAAGCGGAAGCCAGCAACGATGTCGGTCTCGGTGTGCTGATCAAGCCCGCCGACGACGTCAGCAAGCTTGAGCCCTATCTCTACCGCATCGAGCTTGTGGCGGTGGAGTTTCCGGCCTTCAGCGATGGCCGCGCTTTCAGCCACGCCTCGCTGCTGCGCGATCGTCTGGCCTACAAGAACGAGTTGCGCGCCGTGGGCGATGTCCTTATCGACCAGGTCCCGCTGATGCTGCGGTGTGGCATCGACAGCTTCGCGGTCACCAACGCAACGGCGCTGCAGCGTCTGGAGGAAGGCCGCCTGCCCGGCATTGACGTTCACTACCAGCCGACGGCGCGTCCTGCGGAGCCAGGCGAAGGCTATAGCTGGCGCCGCCGCTCTGTGCCGGCTTGAAAAGCTGACCTCAGAAGACATATTTTCTAAGCGATCGGCCAGAAAGCGCGGCCGATTGCTTCATAAGCGCGGCTCGATAGTGTATTTCGCTGCTGCGAAACCAATCTGACCGAGTAACGGACGAGACTATGAACGCACCTGCCAAGACCGAAGAGTTTGCCGTGAAGATCCCGGATGGAGTCTACGCCGAAACCGTGCTTTCGGTGGAGCATTTCACGGATCATCTGTTCCGCTTCCGCATGACACGTCCGGCAGGCTTCCGCTTCCGGTCAGGCGAGTTTGCCATGATCGGCCTGATGGTCGGCGACAAGCCGATCTACCGCGCCTATTCGATTGCCAGCCCCTCCTGGGACGAAGAGATCGAAATCTTCTCGATCAAGGTTCCGGATGGCCCGCTGACGTCGCATCTGCAGGCGATCAAGCCGGGCGATACGGTATTGATGCGCAAGAAGCCGACAGGGACGCTGGTGCTCGACGCGCTGACGCCCGGCAAGCGTCTCTACATGTTCTCGACCGGCACAGGCATCGCTCCGTTCGCAAGCCTGATCCGCGATCCGGAAACCTACGAGAAATTCGATGAGGTCATCCTCACCCATACCTGCCGCGAAGTGGCGGAGCTGAAATATGGGTTCGACCTGATGGAAGAGATCCGTAATCACGAGTTTCTCTCCGAAGTCGTCGGCACCAAGCTGAAGCATTATCCGACCGTAACCCGCGACGCGGCGTTCCCCTATCAGGGCCGCATCACGGACCTGATCGACAACGGCAAGCTCTTCACCGATCTCGGCGTGCCGCCGCTCGACCCCGCTGTCGACCGCGGCATGATCTGCGGCTCGGCTGCGATGCTGAAAGACACCAAGGAACGCCTGGAAGATGCCGGCCTGACCGAAGGTGCCAACAACAAGCCGAGCGAGTTCGTTATCGAACGCGCATTTGTTGGGTAAGCTTCTGAGATATCGGTTTAAAAGACCGGTCTAATGATCTGATTATAAATGCCGCGATCCCCGAATACATTTGGGGATCGCGGCATCTCTGTTTCAGCCGATCGACTTCTGCGATGGCGCGATTTCCTTGTGGTAGATCGCGAAGACGGCCACGGCGATCAGCGCGACGCCGCCCCCAACGAGATGCGAGACCGCATAGCCTCCCTGGCTAACCACATAGCCGGCAACGACGTTGCTGAGCGATGCGCCGAGGCCCTGGACCGTCATCAAGCTCGCAAAGCCGACATTGAAACGGCCTGTACCCTTGAGGATGCGTTCCACTGCAACCGGTGTGACGATGCCAAGCAGCCCGGCACCGACGCCGTCGAGGATCTGGACGGGCCATACCACCCAAAAACCGTCAAAGCTGCCGGCGATCAACCCGCGGATCGGCAGCGCTGCAAGCCCGATCGCAAGCGTCGCGGCAAGGCCAAGCCTTCGGATCAGGAACGGCGTCACGACCGCGACAGCCACCATCGAAAGCTGGGCAATGCCTGTGATGATCGCCGTGGTCCGGAATGGTGTTCCGAGTTCGATGGCGAACTGCTGGGCGATCAACCGGCTCATCGGCGCGTTGCCGAAATGGAAGATCATCAGGATCAGTGCAAGCAGAATAAGTCCCCGGCTTTTCAGAAGCACACTAAAACCGGATGGCGCCTCCGCCGCGCTAGCGTCTGCTCCGCTGCCGTCGTTCGCCGCAAGGCCGCGGGCGACCTTGTGATCGATGCGATCAGGATCGATCATTGCGACTGCCGCAAGAGCACCGAACGCCGTCGCGATCATCAGCCAGATCATGCCACCCTGGCCGAACAGCGAGATGATGACATAGACGGCAAACAGCGAGGCGAAATTGCCTGTGTGGTTCCAGAACTCGTTGCGAGCGATCTGTTGCGAAAACAGCTTCTCGCCGACGAGACCCAGCGTCAGGCCGGCCAGTGCCGGACCGATCACGGCGCCGACGACGGCGGTCCCGATCTGACCGATCCAGACAATTGCCGGATTGGGGGAAAGAAGCGTCACCAGCGCTGCAGCGGTGACCACCACGACCGGAATGGCAACGAGCGCCCGTTTCCACGACGTTCCATCGACCAGCGCCCCACAAAGCGGCGTTGCGGCAAGCCCGATCAAACCACCGACCGTGGCGATCAGGCCGAGTGACATCGATGACCAGCCTTGCGTCGCAAGGAAAGCATCAAGAAACGGCCCGAGCCCATCACGCGCATCGGCTAGAAAGAAATTGAGGAGGCAGAGCGCCGCCAGAGATCGGTCGGAGAAGATGCGCGGTGGATTGCCACCCGCAGATTTGTGAAGAACGGATGATGTCATCAGGAGCGAACCTTAGCTGGAGAGCGCAGCCTAAATGCATCCGCCAAGCTTTGGTTGCTTCCGCCGCCCGTGAATTACGCGTAAACCCTATTTAATACTCAAATATTGTCAGTGTGTTAGCTTCGCGCCACGAAGATGAATACGTATCACAATGGAGCGTTACTGGACTGGCGTTTTCCGACATAGGTTCACAAAGCGAATTACCATCCGTATGGAGGGAAATACGCTCCCGCGAACCTTCGCAGCAGCTACAGGGAATGAAGAAGGAGCGTCTTACCGCTCCCACTCTTCCTTGTCCGGCTTTGCGCCGTTCCCGAGCCTGCGCTCCAGTTCAGAAGCCTGCCGATCCGTGAGTTTGACGACCAGCGTCACCGAGCCGTCCTCATTGTCCTCACGCTCGCTCACCACGGCATTGCCGTAGACCCAGGAGACGAGTGCCAGCTTATCGGCCGGGATCACGATCTCGGCCTCGGTCAGCACGCCGGAAAGCCGGTTCGAGACTTCATCGAGCAGTGCCTCGACGCCTTCGCCTGTGATCGCCGAGACGGCCATGATGTTGGCGCGCCCCTGGGCACGCTCGAACAGCGCGTCGTGGCTTTCCGGGTCGAGCCGGTCGATCTTGTTCCAGACCTCGATGATGCGCTTCTCGCTCTCCTTCTCGTCGATCCCGAGATCGGCGAGGATGCGCAGCACGTCAGCCGACTGGGCGGCATTGTCAGGGTCGGACATGTCGCGCACATGCAGCACGAGATCGGCTTCCAGCACCTCTTCCAGCGTCGCGCGGAAGGCGGCGACAAGGTGGGTCGGAAGATCGGAGATGAACCCGACCGTATCGGACATGATGACGGTGCGGCCATGCGGCAGCTTCATCCGGCGCAGCGTTGGATCGAGCGTCGCAAACAGCATGTCCTCGGCCAGCACACCGGCGCCGGTAATGCGGTTGAACAGCGTCGACTTGCCGGCATTGGTATAGCCGACCAGCGCCACGATCGGATGCGGCACCTTGCGGCGTTTGGCGCGGTGCAGCTGGCGGGTCCGCACGACCTGTTCAAGCTCCCTCTCGAGCTTGATGATCTTGTCCTGCAACTGCCGTCTGTCGGCTTCGATCTGGGTTTCACCGGGACCGCCCATGAAGCCCGCACCACCGCGCTGGCGTTCAAGGTGGGTCCAGGACCGAACGAGGCGGCCCTTCTGGTAATTCAGGTGAGCGAGATCGACCTGCAGCGTGCCTTCCTTGGTGGAGGCACGGCGGCCGAAGATTTCCAGAATGAGGCCGGTGCGGTCAATGACCTTGGCGCCCCATTCCTTCTCGAGATTGCGTTGCTGGACAGGTGTCAGCGGATGATCGACGATGACGAGCCCGGCATCCTTCTCGTCGAGAAGTGCTTTGATCTCTTCGATCTTGCCGGTGCCCATCAGCGTGGCGGGCCGCGGCTGACCGACGGTTACGATCATGCCTTCGGCGATCTCGAGATCGATCGCACGGGCAAGGCCGGTCGCTTCTTCAAGACGGGCTTCGTTGGATCGCTGCGGCGCGGCAGGTCTTGAGGGCGCAGGCGTGGCTGTCGCCTCACCCTGCCCGCTGCGTGCCCGGCTCTGTTTCAGCACAGGCACGATGACGACAGCGCGCATGTCGTCCCGGTGCTTTTCGGCTTCCGGGACTATTGATTCGTTCGAGGTATCGCGATTGGAGATTCTATCGATCCTTAAGCAGCGTTTTCTTCTGTCTCGAACATCTGCATCGGCTGGCCCGGCATGATGGTGGAGATAGCGTGCTTATACACGAGCTGCGAGTGTCCGTCACGGCGTAGAAGCACACAGAAATTGTCGAACGAGGTCACGACGCCCGTGAGCTTCACCCCGTTGATCAGGAATATCGTCAGGGAAATCTTCTGTTTGCGGACTGTGTTGAGAAACAAATCCTGCAGGTTCTGAGAACGTTCCGCCATAGCGTCGCTTCTTTCTTTCTTGCCGGTCATTGCCGGAAGCTGATCAAAATTTCTAGAGTTGAGCGGGAAACGCCCTCGTGTTTCCCTTCCCCTGACAGTGTGGTTATCAAATCGCCGTCTTCTCCGCAATCGCGAAAAAAGCGTCCCTAATATCGCTTGAGACAGTGCCCGGATGGCCGTTGGCGACAGGCTTACCATCGACCTCGACGACCGGAACGCAAATGCCGGTTGCAGATGTCATGAAGGCTTCGCGGGCGGACAGCATTTCGTCCACGGAGAACTCCCGCTCGACAAAAACGAGGCCGAGCTTTGCCGCAACGTCGATTGCCGTCGTGCGGGTGATGCCCTTGAGGATCCCGTGCTCGGCCGGTCGCGTGACAAGCTCGCCTTCCGGCGTGACGATCCAGGCATTGGCGGAAGCACCTTCCAGCACCATGCCGTCCCGCGTAACGAAGATCGCGTCATGGGCACCCGCATCACGGGCCTGCTGCTTGGCCAGAACGTTGGGCAGAAGACCCACAGTCTTGATGTCGACGCGATCCCAGCGGTTTTCGAGAAGCGTGATCACCTTGATGCCGGTCGCGTACTTCTTGGCAAGCAGCGACGGATCGGTGCTCTTGGCAGTGATCGTGATGGTCGGAGCCGTCCCCTCCGGCGGGAAGAAATGGTCGCGCTTTGCCGCACCGCGCGTCACCTGCATGTAGAAGATGCCGTTGCGAACCCGGTTGCGCCGCAACACCTCACGAATGACGAGCGTGAGTGCCGCGCGGCTCATGGGCTGGACCATGCGCAGCTCGCTGAGGGAGCGGTCGAGCCGGTTCAGATGCCGAGTCAGATCAACGATCAGCCCGTCCCGGACCTCGCAGACTTCGTAGACACCATCGGCGAACTGGAAACCGCGATCCTCGATATGGATAGCAGCCTCGGAATGCCTGACATACTGGCCGTTGACGTAAGCGATACGCATGATGATCCCTTACACGCCCAGCGACTTCAGCTTGCGATGCAGCGCCGAGCGCTCCATGCCGACGAATTCCGCGGTGCGCGAAATGTTGCCGCCGAAGCGGTTAATCTGCGCGACGAGATAGTCGCGTTCGAACATTTCGCGCGCTTCACGCAGCGGCAGCGTCATGATGTGGACATCGCCCTTCGATGAGACTTTCGGCAGCATGTCGCCGAGATCGGGTGGCAGCATGTCCGCTGATATCGCCGTATCAGGACCGTCGGTACGGGCAAGGATCATCAGCCGTTCGATATTGTTGCGCAGCTGGCGGATGTTGCCGGGCCAGTCATGCGCCTGCAGCACGGCCATGGCATCGTCACCGATCTTGCGGGCGCGGATGCCGGCCTGCTCGGAGATCTGGCGCATGAACATATCGACCAGGAACGGAATATCCTCCCGCCGTTCGGCAAGCGCCGGTACCTTGACCGGCACGACCGCGAGGCGGTGATAGAGATCCTCGCGAAACGCCCCTTCGGCAATCAGACTCTCGAGATTGAGGGCTGTGGACGAGATGATGCGCACATCCACCTTGACCCGCTTGGAACCGCCGACGCGTTCGAACTGCTGATCAACAAGCACGCGCAGGATCTTGTTCTGCGTCTCGCGCGGCATTTCGCCGATCTCGTCGAGATAGAGAATGCCGCGATGCGCCTCTTCCAGCGCGCCGATCTTGCGGGGCTGGCCAGGCCCACCCTCGGTCCCGAACAGCGCGATCTCCATGCGGTCAGGCGTGATCGTTGCGGCATTCAGTGCAACGAACGGCCCCGTTACCCGCGAGGACTTCTTGTGGATCATCCTTGCCACCAGCTCCTTGCCGGAGCCGGAAGGACCAAGGATCATGATGCGGCTGTTGGTGGGCGAGACCTTTTCGATCGTCTGGCGAAGCTGCGACACGGCAACCGACGTGCCGACCAGTTCGGCGGCGTCCCCGGTACGGCGCTTCAGCTCGGTCACTTCGCGCTTCAGCTTGGAGTTTTCGAGCGCGCGCTCGGCAATCAGGATCAGCCGATCGGCCTTGAACGGTTTTTCGATGAAGTCGAAGGCACCGCGCTTGATGGCTGATACCGCTGTCTCGACATTGCCGTGACCGGAAATCATGACGACGGGAAGGTCCGGATGACGGGACTTGATCTCCTCGAGGAGTGCCAGACCATCGAGACGTGATCCCTGCATCCAGATATCGAGAAAGACGAGCCGTGGCACACGGTCGGATATCGTCGCAAGCGCGCTGTCCGCATCGTGGGCCGTTCGCGTTTCATGGCCCTCGTCGGACAGTATGCCCGAAACGATGTCACGAATGTCGGCCTCGTCATCGACGACAAGAATATCAGATGCCATATGCCAGTTCCTTATCGTTATTATCTGTGTTGGGCTTTGCCACCCGCTCGACATGCGGCAGCAGCACCCGGATCATGGCGCCCTTGCCATGATCGAAATCGTTGGGAGCATCGTGCAGCTCCAGCTGTCCGCCGTGCTCCTCGATGATCTTCTTGACGATCGCGAGGCCAAGGCCCGTGCCCTTCTCGCGCATCGTCATGTATGGCTCCAGAATGCGGTGCCGGTTTTCGGTCGGCAGTCCGTTGCCGTTGTCGATGATATCGACGACGAACGTGTCCCGACCTTTTTCGAGAGCCGCGCGAACCATGATCTTGCGGCCATCGCGCTCTTGATCGCTCGGCACCGCCTCTATCGCCTCGACAGCATTCTTGACGAGGTTTCCGAAAGCCTGGCCCAGCATACGGGCATCGAACAGACCTTTGAGAGGCTGATCGCCGAGCTCGCGAATGAAGTCCACATGTGTCTCACCCATTTCGCGCAGGAAGATGGCATCGCGCAGGATATCGCGCAGGTCCGCGTCTTCCTTGGCCGGCTTCGGCATGCGGGCAAACGAGGAGAATTCATCGACCATGCGGCCGATATCGCCCACCTGGCGCACGATCGTATCGGTGCATTGGTCGAACACCGCCCGGTCGCTGGCGTCGATCTGCTTGCCATAGCGGCGCTTCAGGCGCTCGGCGGAAAGCTGGATCGGAGTGAGCGGGTTCTTGATCTCGTGCGCGATCCGCCGCGCCACATCCGCCCAGGCGGTGGAGCGCTGCGCGATCACGAGGTCGGTAATGTCATCCAGCGTGATGACATAGGCATCCTGCGGCGAACGCTGCTCTTCACGGGTGACCTGGACGGACAGCGTCCGCTCGGTGCCGTTGCGCATCAGGTTGACCTGCTTGCGGAAATCACCGCGCGAGCGGGCGGTCGCCTCAGTCAGAACGTGGTCGATCTCGGGCGCTACATCATCAAGCGTCTTGCCCATCAGCTCCTCGGCAGGCGCACCGAGAAAGTCTTCGGCCGTCGGATTGACGATGGTGATGCGGCGATCCGCCTCGACGCCAATGACGGCAGCGGTCACGCCCGATAGCACGGCTTCGATAAACCGGCGGCGGTCGTCGACCTCGTCCTTGGCCTCGAGGATCTCATCGCGCTGGCTGCGGATCTCGGAAATCATCTTGTTGAACGTGCGCGAAAGGCTGCCGACGTCACCGTCAACAGTGCGAACCGGGACGACCACGTTGAGATTGCCGGTGGCGACGCTGTCTGCCGCACTGATCAGCAGCCGGATCGGCCGCACGATACGGTCGGCAACCGCGATGGCGGCCCAGATGGCGGCGAGAAGAACGATCAGCGCAAAGCCGAGATAGAGCACGGCAAAGGCCACCTGCAGCGACATGCGGCCGGCTTCCATCGCCTTGTATTCGGCGGTGTTCTCCTCCATCAGCCGCATCGCGTTCATCACGCGCGGATCGACGGCCCGGATCGTGTAGAGAAAGGCGCCCGGGATCGTATCGATCTTGATGACGGCACCGACGAGGTTGGTGATGCCCGGTGGGATCAGCGTCGGCTGGCCGGATGCAGCACTTTTGAGCGCGTCCTGGGGAATGGCCGGAAGCGGCTTCTCCGTCTTGATATCAGCCTGTGCGACCGCCTGGCCATCCTCCTGCACCAGGAAGGCGCCGAGCAGACCACGGCCCCGCGCCTGACGGGTCAGAAGATCGATGAAACCGGTCCGGTCGAGATAATACATCGCGCGGTTCCGCTCGAGATCGTTCGACATCGAGACGGTCTGGCCCTGAAGGTAACTTGCGTTCTCCATCATATAGGCTCGTGCAACGTCCTGCGACGACTGCACGATC
>Ga0213836_100270_pt1 | contig 47135 bp, 38 predicted proteins | sample SWPATP03_FD_160578 | JGI IMG/M metagenome (GOLD analysis project Ga0213836, IMG submission 160578) | Coastal seawater microbial communities from Marineland, Florida, United States - SWPA TP0 #3 | ecosystem: Environmental > Aquatic > Marine > Coastal | place: USA: Florida | collected 2016-08-05
CGGCTCGATGGTCGTTGTCGGTGCACCGGAGCATGCGATCCCGGTTCATGCCTTCTCGCTGATCCCGGGCCGCAAGAGCCTGTCGGGTTCGATGATCGGCTCGATCAAGGAAACCCAGGACATGCTGGATTTCTGCGGCAAGCACGACATCGTTTCGGAAATCGAGATGATCAAGATCCAGGACGTCAACGAAGCCTATGAGCGCGTGCTGAAGAGCGACGTGCGCTACCGCTTCGTCATCGACATGGCATCGCTCGACGCCTGATCCGTTTGGTATAGTGCAATGACAAGGGCGGTCTTCGGGCCGCCCTTTGTGTTAGCGAAGATCGCCCGCGTCGAACTTCGACCGTGCCGCCCTGACGTTGGCGTGGTTGCTTGCCGCCCACGCAAGCACTGCCGAGAGTGGTTCAAACAGCGAGTAGCCTAGCGGCGTCATCCGGTATTCGACGCTTGGCGGCTTGGTCGGAAACACCTGCCGATCGATGTAACCGTCGCGCTGCAGATCCCGCAGCGTCTGCGTCAGCATCCGCTGGGAAATATCGGGCACAAGGCGCCGCAGCTCGCCGAACCGGTACGGCTTTTCCGAAAGCGCCTGAAGAATGAGCGTCGACCACTTGCCTGCGATCTGGTTCATCACGTCCCGGACCGGACAGTTCCCGGCATCCCAAGTCGACGTGTCACAGGGTCGCTCAGCCAGCGTCGGCTTGCGTGCGTTAACGGCCATTGCGGTGGTTCCCTTTTGGTAACGATCTCCCTCAAACCTGCCTCCTTTACAGGAGGTCGTCAATTCCTATTCTAGTGTTAGTCTCTTTTTGAGACTTACAAAGATAGGAAACGCAGGATGACCAAACTTCTCGTCACCGGTGCCGCCGGTCAGCTCGGCCGCGCCGTTCTTCATCACCTCCTGGAGACATCGAAGGTTTCTGCAGGCGATATCGTTGCCGCAAGTCGCGATCCGTCCAAACTGTTGGAGTTCGCAGCCAAGGGCATCGAAACCCGCAAGGCTGACTTCACCGACGAGGCCGGGCTTTTGGGCGCCTTCGCCGGGATTGATCGCTTACTGATCATCTCGACCGATGATCTCGCCACGCCGGGTGGTCGCCTCAAGCAGCACAAGGCTGCCGTTGCCGCTGCTGAAAAGGCCGGCGTCAAGCACATCCTCTACACATCTATGCCGAACCCGGACAGATCGCTGGTGAGCTTCGCGCCGGATCATCTCGGGACCGAGGAGGCCATCAAGGCGACGGGGCTGTCCTACACGATCCTGCGCAACGCCTGGTACGGCGACAATTACCTGATGTCGATGCCGCATAACCTCGCGACCGGCACCTGGTACACGGCCATGGGCGACGGCAAGCTTTCCAACATCGCGCGCGATGACTGCGCCCGCGCCGCCGCAGCAGCGCTCGCCAATCCCACGGCCGGCAACAGGACGGTGACATTGACGGGCTCGGAAAGCCTCAGCGCGGACGAGATCGCATCACTGGTTTCGAAGGTCACGGGAAAGCCGCTTGCGGTCGTCAAGGTCACCGAGGAGCAACTTGCAGGCGGAATGGCCAATGCGGGGCTTCCCGACTTCCTGATCAAGATGCTCGTATCCGCCGACGCCAATATCAAGGCGGGCAACTTTGATCTGGTGACCGACGATTACGAGACGCTGACAGGTGCAAAGCCCCAATCGCTTGCGTCCTATTTAGACAGCCGCAAGGCCGACCTCACCGCGTAAGACAACAGGCGACCTAGTTCCGGTATTTAGTTGACTCAGTCAACTAAATACCGGAACATCTATCCTCCTGGATGGGAGGATCATCATGTCTAGAGCAGAGACCTTCGAGGCAATCCGCGCCTTCAACCGTTTTTACACCAACAAGCTCGGCGTGCTGTCGAAAGGATACCTCGATACCGACCACACGCTGACGGAAGCGCGTATCCTCTACGAGATCGGCGCGCGCCAAAGGATTTCGGCCACCGAGCTCAACCGTGAACTCGGGCTCGATCCTGCCTATCTCAGCCGCATCCTGAAGAGATTTCGCGAAGCAGGCTTTCTCGAGAGCGAGCCCGACCCGTTGGACCGGCGCAGTCAAATCCTGACGATTACCGCGCCGGGGAAAGCGGAATACGAAATGCTCGGCACGCGATCGAGAGCGCAGATCGCCCGCGAGCTTTCCGGCGTCAGCGACGGTGATCGAGACAGACTGGTCACCGCGATGGCTACCATCCACGGCATCTTGGCAACCACAGAGCGCTCCACGGCACCGGTCGTGATCCGTGAACACCGAACCGGCGACATGGGCTGGCTGATTGAGGCGCAGGCGGTTGCCTATACGCGGGAATACGGGTGGAACGACCGGTTCGAAGGTCTCGTCGCCGAGGTGGCGGGACGGTTCATCCAGAACTTCAATCCGGACAGGGAGCGGTGCTGGATTGCCGAAAGAGACGGACAGCGCATCGGCTCGGTTCTGGTCGCTGACGCTGGCGAAAACATCGCCAAGCTGCGCGTCCTTTATGTCGATCCTGCAGGCCGTGGCCTCGGCCTTGGCAGGACCCTTGTCGAGCACTGCATCGCCTTCGCGAAGGCGGCAGGCTATACCAAGCTGTCGCTTTGGACCAATGACGTGCTGAAGGCTGCCCTCCGCATCTACGAGGCCACCGGCTTCACGCTTGTCGCCGAGGAGCGACATGCGATGTTCGGCCCGGAATGCATTGGCCAGACCTGGGAACTCGATCTGACGAACGCTCAACGCGCCGATGTCTGAGATCGTGCTTGGATCCCTGGATCACACCCGAGGATCCATACCCCGCCAGGCGATCAGGACTCGTCCTTCAGCGTTTCCTTCTGGGTGATCAGCCGCGCGCTATGCTGGCCGGACAGATAAATCCACAGCCAGCTCCAGGCAACGGCGGCGCGTGATCTCGTGCCGATCAGGAAGTAGATATGGGCAAGCCCCCAGATCCACCAGGCAAGTCCGCCGGTCAGCTTGAACTTGCCGAAATCGATCACCGCCGCACGCTTGCCGATGGTTGCGAGACTGCCCTGGTGGCGATAGTGGAACGCCGCAGGCACAGGCTTGCCGGCGAGCCGCGTCTTGATCACCTTCGAGACGTATTCGCCCTGCTGCTTGGCGGCCGGCGCGATGCCGGGCACCGGCTTGCCGTCGTCCTGCGAGACCAGCGCGGTATCGCCGATGACAAAGATCTCGGGCTGCTCGGGGACTGACAGATCCGGACCGACGACGGCGCGCCCTGCCCGGTCCGCCGACGCGCCGATCCAGCGCGCTGCGGGCGATGCCTGAACACCGGCTGCCCAGATCACCGTCTTGCAGGGAATGAACGCGTCGCCAACGGTGACGCCTTCCTCGGTGATCGCGGTGACGGGCTTGCCGGTATGAACCTCGACGCCGAGCTTTTCGAGCGCCGTCTTCGTGTAAGCCGAAAGATCCTCGGTGAAAGCCGGCAGCACGCGTGGACCTGCCTCGATCAGCATCACCCGTGTGCGGGTCGTGTCGATCTTGCGGAATTCCTTCGGCAGCACCTTGTTCGCGAGTTCCGCGATCATGCCGGCCATTTCCACGCCTGTTGGACCGGCGCCGATGATCGCGAATGTCAGCTCGGAATCCAGCTCCGACGTCTTTTCCGCCATCTCTGCCCGCTCGAATGCGAGCAGGATGCGGCGGCGCAATGTCGTCGCATCCTCCAACGTCTTCAGGCCGGGCGCGACACTTTCCCATTCGTCGCGGCCGAAATAGGCGTGGCGTGCGCCAGTTGCGAGAACAAGCGTATCATACGGCACCATACGGCCGGACGCGAGCTTCACCGTCTTCGCACCCTTGTCGATCCCGAGAACTTCATCGAGCACCGTCGTGACATCGCGCCGATCGCGGAACAGCCTGCGGATCGGCCATGCGATTTCCGACGTGGCGAGCACCGTCGTCGCGACCTGATAGAGGAGCGGCTGGAACAGATGATGGTTGCGACGATCGATGAGCGTAATGTCGGCATCGGCACCTTTCAGCCCATGCACCGTCTGCAATCCCCCGAAACCTCCCCCGACGACGACAACTCTATGCTTGCTCACGATGGATGCTTCCCCGAATGACGAATGACAATGAAATGCTGCAGCGCAATATGATGCAGGTCTTAATCAAGTTCTCAGTCAACGGAACTGCGGCACTTTGTCCATCTGCCTTTTGTGCAAGGCAGGGAGCCGCCTGATGCAAGGCATTCAGGCGCTCGATAGCGCCGCGTGTGGCCAGCATCCGACCCGTCGCCTTTACGCGGTGACAAGCCTGCCGTGACGGCACCAGACGCTGACAGCCTCATGGTCGAAGAGAGAACCGCGGCTGCGGGTTCAGTTAGATCGTCTGACCGCAGGCGCGGCAGAAACGACGCACCGTCTCGGCCATTCCGTATTCCAGCGCATCGGCCGTCAGCCCGTGGCCGATCGAGACTTCGGCAAGCGCCGGAATGCGCTTCACCAGCGCGGGGAGATTGTCGACCGTCAGGTCGTGCCCGGCATTGACGCCAAGGCCGTGCGCCAATGCAGCATCCGCAGTCCTTCCCAACAGCTCGAGAAATTCGATGCCGCGTTCCGGATTGTCGAAACAGCCGCCATAGGGACCGGTGTAAAGTTCGATCCGGTCGGCACCGGTCGCCTTGGCAAGCGCCACCGCTTCGACATCGCCGTCACCATCGGCAAACAGCGAAACCCGCATGCCGCCCTTTTTCAAGCGCGCCACAATCGGCTTCAACATTTCGCCTGTCGCACGGAAATCGAAACCGTGGTCGGACGTCGCCTGGGCCGGATCGTCAGGCACCAATGTCACCTGCTCCGGCTGGATACGTTCGCACAGCGCCAGGAAATCCTCGCTCGGATAGCCTTCGATGTTGAATTCTGCGTCCGGGAATTCGTCGTCGATCAGGGCTCGGAGAACCGGCAGGTCGGAAAAGCGGATGTGGCGCTGGTCGGGACGCGGATGAACCGTCAGTCCGGATGCCCCGGCCTGCAACGCAATCCGCCCCAAAGCTTCAACGCCCGGCCACGGAAGATCGCGGCGATTGCGGAGCATGGCGACAGCATTGAGATTGACGGAGAGCGTAGTGGTCATGGCAGCGTCCGAAGCGAGAAATGTCAGCCTGCTTTTAGGACATGCGCAGCGTGTTGACCACCGTTTGGGAACATTACGTAGAAAATAGATCTTTCCGATACGTAAGCATATTATAATCTACAAAAATCCGGAGTAGTAATCGTTAAAACTTTACGTACGTTGTCTTCATGCAGAATTCGCCAAGTCGGCAAGATGCGGCACATGAGGCCGGCGAGGCGAATTCTGCTGTCACGATCAATCGGGTCCGCATTCCTTTTACCGAAGATCATCCGCTCATCATGACGCATAAAGCGGGCTGTGGATGCAATCGAGCAGGACCAGCTAGCGACCGAAGGATCCGATGCGAAGCGACCTGTTTGATGCAACGAGCCAGAGTTCCCAGCCCTCCTGCCTGTTGTCGCCGGAATTCCTGCCGATCAGATTTTTCCCGCAAATCCAGTTGCCGTTCGAGCTGCCGGATCAGCCTGTGCCGATTGCCGACGTGGCGGACCTGTTCGGCGTAACGCACCGGACACTGCATTTCTACGAGGAAAAAGGGCTGCTGGTCGCAGGCCGTGCAACGGGACGCGGAACGGCCCCGATGCGGGTTTACGCATCAGATCAGATCCGTCGCATGGCAGTTATCACGGCCTGCCGCGAGGTCGGCATCGGCATCGTGATGATCCAGGACCTCCTGTCGGAGCTGGCAGGAGCCGCCAGCCAGGCCAAGGCCGACGACATCTTCAGTACCGCACTTCAACAACGCAAACGGGAGATGACCGCAGAGATTTCCCAGATCCGGCGGCAGATGCAGCAGATCGAGACCCTGGTGTCGCAGGACACCGACGACCGTGCCGAGACCAGCCGGCGTGCAGCCTGTCCGCCGCTTGCCGATATCGAACGCCGATGCCTGTCGTTGATGAGCGATGGATATTCCGCATCAAGGATAGCCCGCGAGCTTGAGATTGATCTCGACGAAATGCGCCGAATCGAAATCGCGCTGATCGACAAGTTCGAGGCGAGCAACCGTTTTCAGGCAATCGCCAAGGCACTGGTGGCCGGTGTCGTCCTCAACTGAAGCGCTCTAGCGGACGATCGTCAGCGTTTCGGCAGCACGGGTGATCGCCGTGTAGAGCCAGCGCTCACGCGTATCGCGAAAGGCAAAACTCTCATCGAACAGAACGACGTTCTGCCACTGTGAACCCTGCGCCTTGTGGACGGTCAGCGCATAGCCGTAATCGAACTCGTCATAGCGTTTGCGTGTCGACCACGGAATTTCCTCGTCGCTCTCAAACGCGGTCTTCAGCAGCTTGATCTTGGCTGCACCGCGATCCATGTCGTCGTCTTCTGGGCGGATCATCAGATTGATACCGGGCTTGACGGTTTCTCGCGACGAACTCATCACCTGCCACAGAGACCCGTTCAAAAGGCCCTTGACCTGATCGTTGCGAAGGCAGACCAGCTTGTCGCCGGACTGCGGGTAATCGGCGGTAAAGCCCTTCAGTTCGCGAAGGCGCTGGTTGTAGCGCTTGCGGGTCCGGTTGGTTCCGACCAGAACCTGATCGGCCTCCATCACCAGTTCCTGCGTCACCTCGTTGCGGGAGATGACCTTCGCCTTGCCGTAGTCGCCATGCATGATCTCCTTGCCTTCGCGCACGGTCATGGCGAGCTGGATGATCGGGTTGTCCTGCGCCTGGCGATGGATATCGGTCAGCAGATAATCCGGTTCCTGCTCGGTAAAAAAACCGCCGCCCGTGACCGGTGGCAGCTGGCCTGGATCACCGAGAACCAGAACCGGCGTGCCGAAGCTTAAGAGGTCACGCCCCAGCTGTTCGTCTACCATAGAGCATTCGTCGATGACGATCAGTGCTGCCTTGGTGAGCGGGCTCTGGCGGTTGATCGAAAACATCGGCGACACGGAAGTCTTGCCGGTTTCCTCGTTCTCAACCTCCTCCTCGCCCCGCGGGCGATAGATCAGCGAGTGAATGGTTTTCGCATTGCGCGCGCCGCGCGACCGCAGCACCTGCGCCGCCTTGCCGGTAAACGCGGCAAACAGCACGTCGCCATCGACGTGCTCGGCGAAATGCTTGGCAAGCGTCGTCTTGCCCGTGCCCGCATACCCGAACAAACGGAAAACCTGGCTACGGCCTTCCTTCAGCCATTTCGAAACGGCCTTCAAGGCCTCGTCTTGTTGCGGCGCAAATTGCATGGCCGCGACTTGGCAGGATTCTGCCCGTCAGCGCAACTGAAAAGAACGAAAGATGAATGGAAGCCGGGGATGGAGGAAGCTGGTTCAGACGGCCAGCGCTCGCTTCCGGCCATTGCCCGACTCGGCAGACTCCATCTCATGCTTGGCCGCACGGGCCAGAAAGCCGGATCGGGTAAATCCATTCGCCTCGGCGAAAGCGTCGATCGACGCAAGCATGTCTTCGGGAAGCGTGATGTTGATGCGAACGGCCTTTTTGCCCTCGGTCTTGAGCGAAACAAGGATGGCGACACCGTCCCTGTTGTCCTGGTTTTCCATCACCGCATCAAGCGAAGCCGGTTCCGGAATGGCATCGCCATCTTCCAGCAATCCTTCGACATGCAACGCCAGCGCTTCCTCAGCCATGCGCCGCGCCTCATCCAGATCCCGACCAGCGGTGACAACACCGGGGAAATCCGGGAAGGAAACGCCGAAATCGCTGTCGGCATCCTTATGAATCAGTGCGATATAATTGCGCATGGCTTACCTCAAATTTAGTCCGGCTTGCTTCTCGATGCTCTTGAGCGTTCCGACTGGAATATCTTGCTTCGGGTGAGGAACAGTTACCCGACCAAGCTTCCTTGGATGCTTGAACTGGACATGACTGCCCTTCCTGGCGACCTCGTACCAGCCATCAGCCTTCAACGCACAGATGATGTCGCCACTCTTCATGGAATATCTATACACACTTGATGTGTATTTTCAAGGTGCCTGTTGTCAACTCTGTCGGTGCGGATCGTTCCTCAGCTCGATCGGCATGCCATGCGGCGTGGCTTCCGCCGCGCGCTGCCAACTCTGCTGCAGGCCAAGGATCGTCGCTTCGTCGGCGACCTGTTTTTCTGCGAGAAGGTCGCAGAGCGCTGCAACCCAGCAGTCGAAATAGTCGCTTCCATCATCTGCCCTGCCGGGCTGATGGACCTGGCCCGACAATGCCGCTGCCCATTCCGGCCAGGTAAACACGCCGCGCTCGTGCAGATGCACGGTCATCGCGAAGGCTTCAGCCGTCCAGGGCTCGGGGAAGACCGGATCACCCTGCGGTGACACCGGCAAGCCCGGCGAATGCGCAAGGTCGGTTTTGCTATCGCATCGAGTTTCAGAAGCGCTCAAGATAGCTCTCCCAGGCGTCGATGGAGACGGTCAGCGTCGGATCGGCACCCTCGCCCCAGATCTCAGCCGCATCGAAAACGACGGTATAGACCCATTGCGGGTTCTCGCCCTTGCCATGGGCATTGTCATCCGGGAACACGAACGCGCCCTGCACAGCCTCGACCACGCCGGTCTTGGCGCGTGCGTAACGCGGCAGTCGCGTGTGGGTCTCCGGGTTGAAGTTTTTGGTGCGGACACGATCGCCCGCCGCGAAGACAGGCCTTGTCTCCAGCGGCCTGTCGCACGGCCCTCCTTTGGAAAGCACGCCCGCAACCATTTCGGCTTTCAGGATACGTTTGGGCACCGCCGGCTCGATCTGGTTCGTGCCCGACGCGATTTCCGCGCTGGTCGCAAAACCGTGCCGTTCCAGAAGCACTTCCAGTGCCCGGGTCCAGATCTCGTAATAGCTGGCCGAGAGATAGCATGCCGGTGGAATATTCTCGCGAGCATGCCGGCTTTCATCGATAGTCCACGCACCGAATGCTCCGCAGGACAGCGTCAGGCCCAGCGCGCGGCGCTCCCAGTCCGCATGGAAATAGGGTTCGTTGCTCTCGGGCGCGACCGGGCCGAACCCCATCTGGCCGCCGAGGTCGTGCGGGCCGTTCATGACGGCACCCCTGCGACCGCCGTGCCGATCATCGCGTCGCGGCTGACGAGTGCGGCAAGCGCTGGCTCGTCCAGCCCCTCCGTCCCCGCCGGCCGTTCCGGAACGACGAGGTAGCGCAGTTCGGCCGTAGAATCCCAGACGCGGATCTTCGTCTCCTTAGAAAGAGCGAGCCCGAATTCGGCCAGCACGCCCCTGGGATCAATGACCGCACGGGAGCGATAGGCCGGCGCCTTGTACCAGGTCGGCGGAAGGCCGAGCACCGCCCACGGATAACAGGAGCAAAGCGTGCAGACGATGAGGTTATGGGTATCGGCCGTATTGAACACCGCGCGCATGTGCTCGCCCTGGCGGCCGGTATAACCCAAACTGGCGATCGCCGCCGTCGCATCTGCCTTTAGCCAGTCCGAAAACGCCGGATCGCTCCAGGCCTTCGCCACCACTCGGGCGCCGTTCTTCGGCCCGATCTTCGTCTCGTAGGTCTCGACGATCGCATCGACTGCCTTCGGATCGATCAGGCCCTTTTGCGTCAGCACCGTTTCAAGCGCCCTCACCCGCGCCTGCATGTCGGTGTAGCGGTTGTCGTGCCCGTGGTCGTGGTCGTGGCCATGGTGGTGTTCGTGGTCGTCGTGCATGGCCGGACCTCATGATCGCTGCGGAATACCTTTTCCAGCGTCCGCATCGAGGAGATGCAAACGTTGTCGTCGTCGGTTCAGCGTATGCGCCTTCCCCATGCCCGGCAAGCCTTTGCCGCCACCGGACGAACCGGAGGCTTGGCATCACGGCAGAGCGCCTTATCTGACATCAGATCACTCATCAGCGAGGTCGAAGATGCCTGATATTCCAACCGTCACCCTGCCCTCCGGCATCTCGGTTCCAGCGCTTGGTCTTGGAACCTGGAAGATGGGCGAGTCCCCGAACGACGCGAAGGCCGAGATCGAAAGTCTGCGCCGCGGGCTCGACCTTGGGATGACACTGATCGACACGGCGGAAATGTATGGCGAAGGCGCGTCGGAAGAGCTCACAGGAAAAGCCATCGACGGCCGGCGCGACGAGGTGTTTCTGGTCAGCAAGGTCTATCCCTGGAATGCCAGCCGCCGCGGTGTGATCGAGGCCTGCGAGGCCAGTCTCGAACGCCTGCAAACGGATCGGCTCGACCTCTACCTCCTGCACTGGCGCGGCGAGCATCCGCTCGAAGAAACCGTCGCCGGGTTCGAGGCTCTGCGCCGCGACGGCAAGATCGGCGCCTGGGGCGTCTCCAATTTCGACACCGCCGACATGGAAGAACTGATGGCGGTGCCGGATGGACGCAACTGCGCGACCAATCAAGTACTCTACAATCTGTCGCGCCGCGGCATCGAATACGATCTCTTGCCCTGGTGCCAGGAGCACGAGATTCCGGTCATGGCCTATTCCCCGATCGAACAGGGACGGATCCTGCGCAATGCGGAACTGATCCGCATCGCCAAAGCCTATCAGGCAACGCCGGCGCAGGTGGCGCTCGCTTTCCTGCTGGAGCGGGACAAGGTGATCGCGATTCCGAAATCCTCGACCGCGTCGCGCGTCGAGGAGAATGCCGTTGCTGTCGACCTCGACATCAGCGACGAGGACTGGGAGGCTCTCGACGCCGCCTTCCCGCCGCCGGAACGCAAGCAGCCGCTGGAGATGCTCTAGTCGAGATTCAGCCGTCGGCGCTCGTCCGCGAGCGTCTCGATCGCCTTGAAGACGTCGATTTCGGCAAAGCTCTTCGTGTCGCGATAGACCGGGTATAGGCCGAAGGCTGCCGCTGCCAGCTGATCGATGGTGGGACGGGCGGTCCGACGAGACAGAGTGGCCTGCGCGCCCCCACCGAGGTGATCTTCGGTCAGGTCCCAGCCCGCATAGAACGGACCGGCATAACACCGCACCGGCTTTTCGCGTAGGAGCGCGTCCAGCCCGAACTGGCTGGAGACCGTCCAGACTTCATCCACCACATCGAGAATGGAGGCAACCGAGACTGCATCCGACAAGAAAATCACGCCGGACGCTTTCGTTGCCTTTTCGGTCAGATAGCCCTTGCGGAAACCGGCCATCACATCCGGATGGGTGCGCACCACGCATTGAGCACCGCTCGCGATCGCATCCTTGAGCATCCGCGAAAAGCTGTCCGGCGAGCCGCCCGCCATCGGCACCGAAACATCGCCGAACACCTGGTCAACCAGAAGGATGCGCTTTCGCAGCGATCTCTCGAGTTTCAGCTCCCGATGCGGCAGGTTGTTGTATTTCGACAGCTTTTCAGAAACCAGCGCAGTGCGGATATCACTGCCCAGGGATGCAGCATCCCAATCGTCGGCAGCTCCCGCGATCACCTTTTCCAGGCGCGAGGGAACGGCGGCCCTCACCGGCATGCCGAGGTCGTCGATCTGGATCGAAATCGGCAGCGTGTTCTGCTTGCCGAGCCCGACCGAGCGCAAGAACCCGTCTTCCAGATACCAGGACGGCAAACCGCGCAGCGCAGCAATCAGTCGGGCCGCCTTTGCGGGAATGCGACCGCCCCACAGAACGATCCCGCCGATCCCCGGCCGAAGCGTCGGTTCAAGCGCCTCGACGCCGAGATAATGCCGCAGGAAGGGCTGCGACTGCCGGACATAGAAGGTCGCACCGATGCGCGTTCCAGGTTTCGGCAGCCAGTCCTTTTGCAATGGAATATCCCCGGCGCCACGGCCCGACACTTACATGCCCTGCGAGCCGCGGTTCATCGCGGCGATGCCCGTGCGGCAGATCTCGATCAGGCCGAGAGGTCTGATGACCGCCACGAACTGGTCGATCTTCGACGACTTGCCGGTGATCTCGAAGATGAAGTGCTCGATCGTCGCGTCCACGACCTTCGCCTGGAACGCGTCGGCGAGACGCAAGGCCTCGGCGCGCTGGTCGCCGTGGCCGACGACCTTGAGCAATGCCACTTCCCGCTCGATCGGCCGGTCCTGGCCGAGATCACGCGCCCGGACAGTCAGGTCCAGGACACGGTGGACGGGCACGATGCGCTCGAGCTGCGCTTTGATCTGCTCGAGCACGGTCGGCGTTCCGTTGGTCACGATCGTGATGCGCGATAGGTGCGCTTCATGCTCGGTCTCCGAAACCGTCAGGCTTTCGATGTTGTAGCCGCGGCCGGAGAAGAGCCCGATAACGCGGGCTAGAACCCCCGGCTCGTTGCTGACGAGAACCGAAAGCGTGTGGCTCTCGACCTTGGCCGTTTCCGGCTGGAAGAAGTAGGCAGAACCGGTCGGCTGCTGATGTGCATTCATGGTCTCAGGTCCGTTTCCTCAGAGATAGGTTCAGGACGCCAGCGTTCCGCTGACGCCCCAGATGCGCCGATCAAACCAGCTGACGGCCCTTGGCGTCGATCGCTGTCGCAACAGCGTCATCGGTCGCCTCGTCCGGCAGCAGCATCTCGTTATGAGCCTTGCCTGACGGGATCATCGGGAAGCAGTTGGTGAGGTTCGCAACGCGGCAATCGAAGATGACCGGCCGCCTGACCGCGATCATCTCGGCGATCTTGTCGTCCAGCTCCTTGGGATCGTCGCAATACATGCCGACAGCACCGTAAGCTTCCGCTAGTTTGACGAAGTCAGGCATCGCTTCCGTATAGGAGTTCGACAGGCGGTTGCCGTGAAGCAGCTGCTGCCACTGGCGCACCATGCCCATATACTGGTTGTTCAGGATAAAGATCTTGACCGGCAGATCGTGCTGGATCGCGCAGGACATTTCCTGGATGCACATCTGGATCGACGCGTCGCCGGCAATGTCGATGACGAGCGCATCGGGATGCGCGACCTGAACGCCGAGAGCTGCCGGCAGGCCGTAGCCCATCGTGCCGAGCCCACCTGACGTCATCCAGCGGTTCGGCTCTTCGAAACCAAAGAACTGCGCCGCCCACATCTGGTGCTGGCCGACCTCGGTCGTGATGAAGGTCTTGTGACCCTTCGTCGCCTCGTAGAGACGCTCGACCGCGTATTGCGGCATGATGACGTCGGTCGAGTTCTTGTAGGAAAACGACTTGCGACCCCGCCAGCTCTGGATCTCGTTCCACCAGTCGGAAATCTGCGCCTTGTCCTGCTTTTGCGGCAGGGCGCGCCACAGGCGGACCATCTCCTCCAGAACATGGCCGACATCACCGATGATCGGGATCTCGACGCGGACGTTCTTGTTGATCGATGATGGGTCGATATCGATATGGATCTTGCGCGAGTTCGGCGCAAACGCATTCAGGCGTCCGGTGATGCGGTCGTCGAAACGCGCACCGACGCAAACCATGACGTCGCAGTCATGCATCGCCATGTTGGCTTCATAGGAACCGTGCATGCCGAGCATGCCGAGCCAGTTCTTGCCCGATGCCGGATAGGCGCCGAGCCCCATCAGCGTCGAGGTGATCGGGAAATCCGTCAGCTCAATCAGCTCGCGCAGCAAACGCGATGCTTCCGGACCGGAATTGATGACGCCGCCGCCTGTGTAGAGGATCGGCCGACGGGCCGAAGCCATCAGCTGGACGGCTGCCTCGATTGCCTGCATATCGCCGGCAAGCTTGGGCGCGTAGCTCTTGTTCGCAGGTGTCGCGCCCGGTGGCGTGTAGGTGCCGGTCGCAAACTGGATATCCTTTGGGATATCGACAACGACAGGGCCCGGACGGCCCGACTGGGCGATACGGAACGCCTCGTGGATGACACCAGCAAGCTGGTCGACGTCTTTGACGAGCCAGTTGTGCTTGGTGCAGGGGCGCGTGATGCCGACCGTATCGGCTTCCTGGAAGGCATCCGAGCCGATCAGGTTAGTCGGAACCTGGCCGGTCAGACATACGAGCGGGATCGAATCCATCAGCGCGTCCTGCAGCGGCGTAACCGCGTTGGTGGCGCCTGGACCTGACGTGACGAGCATGACACCGACCTTACCGGTCGAACGGGCATAGCCTTCGGCAGCATGGCCGGCGCCCTGTTCGTGGCGGACGAGGATGTGCTTGATGTCATCCTGCTGGAAGATTTCGTCATAGATCGGCAGGATCGCGCCGCCGGGATAGCCGAAAATATGCTCGACGCCGTTGTCCTTGAGCGCCTTCAGGACGATCTCTGCGCCCGTCATCCTGTTATTCGTATCCGTCATCATCGTCATCCGTTCACTTCTGGATTTACCGGCGGCTCCTCCGAGCCGGTTTGAAGACATAAAAAAAGGCCCCTTGAGGAGCCTGTCTTTCCGCGCATGGGTGGCTATCGCCGGACGGTTACACCGTCCTGCCCATGCGCGTTCCCACCACGATAAGTGCGTTCGAAATCTTCATGGCCTTGAGTGTTAGCCGGATATGCCCCATTCGTCAACGCAGACCGTCAGCAAAAACGTCATCTCATTGAGATCGCTCGCAGTTCACGCCGAAAGTCACGAGGTCCTACACAAGTTGTTAAGCCGGCAAGGCTACAGTCGCGAGATTGGAGGAACCTGATCTCCATATCACCTTTCGATTGCCACCCCATTTGCAGGGCCGTTACTGTTGTTGAACAACGACCTTCACCGTTCGATCTCTGCCGGGGAGCAAGAGCGTCGCGATGCCCAGAAAATCGGTAACCGGATGCTGGGCCGTGTCGTCGCCTGCAACGGCTCGCATGCGACGATCGCAGCTGTCGCCGAGCATGGCGACACCGATCTCACCGAACTCTGGTCCGTCGGCCGGCTGATCTCCATTTCCGTCGGCAGCAACCGCGTCGTCGCGCTTGCCTATTCGATGCAATCTGGCGAACGCCAGTGGGCGGAAGGCGAAGACACGAAATTCCACATCGAAGTCGAGCTGCTCGGCGAGGTCCGTGTCGGGCATGATGGCCGCGAAGAGTTTTCGAGCGGCATTTCCGCCTACCCCTATCTCGGCGCCATTGCCCATCGTATCCGCTCGGCCGACCTTCTGCGCATCTACGATGCCGGCAAGAACGATACGTGCACGATCGGCAAGCTCAGCCAGGATGAGAGCATCGATGCGGCGATTCATGTGCCTTCGATGCTGTCGAAGCATTTCGCCATCGTCGGCTCCACCGGCGTCGGCAAGTCGACAGCCGTTTCGCTTCTCCTGCACAAGGCGATCGAAGCCGACCATCGGCTCCGCGTTCTGATCCTCGATCCGCACAACGAATTTGCGGCAGCCTTTCCCGATCATGCGGTCGTTATCGATACCGACACGCTCGACCTGCCTTTCTGGCTGATGCGCCTTGAGGAATTCTCGGAAGTCATTTTCCGTGGCCGCCCGGCTATCCCCGAAGAGCTCGACATCATGCGCGACCTCATCCCGGAAGCAAAACGCGCTTTCAAGGGCAGCGATTCGGGCCTGATGCGCCGCTCGGCTTCGGAAAAAAGTTCGCTGACAGCTGATACGCCCGTCCCTTACCGCATGGCCGATCTGCTGGCCCTGATCGACGAACGGCTCGGCAGGCTGGAGGGTCGCTCCGACAAGCCGTTCCTGCGCGCACTGAAAATGCGCATCACGTCGGCGATCAACGATCCGCGCTACCATTTCATGTTCTCCAACAACACGATCCAAGACACGATCATGGAGACGATCGCGCATATCTTCCGCATTCCCGGCGACGACCGGCCGATCTCGACGTTCCAGCTTGCCGGCATCCCATCGGAAGTCGTGAACTCTGTCGCCTCTATCCTCTGCCGCATGGCGTTCGAGCTTGCGCTCTGGAGCAATGGCGCAATTCACATGCTCGTTGTCTGCGAGGAAGCGCACCGCTACGTACCGGCCGACCGGGAGCTCGGTTTTGCGCCGACCGTGCAGGCCATCTCCCGCATCGCCAAGGAAGGCCGGAAATACGGCGTTTCCCTTGGCATCATCACGCAGCGCCCCGGCGAGCTCGACCAGACGATCCTGTCCCAGTGTTCGACGCTGTTTGCCATGCGCCTGTCGAATGAGCGGGATCAGGTCATCATCAAGTCGGCGATCCCGAATTCGTCGATTTCGACGACGAGCTTCCTGTCGTCGATCGGCAATGGCGAGGCAATCGCGTTCGGCGAGGCCATATCGGTTCCCATGCGCATGCGCTTCTCACGCGTCGAGAAACGCTATCTTCCAAAGACCAACAGTCTTGCAAACAAAGGCAGCGAAGAAACGCCCGACACCGTTGATCTGCGTTCGATCGTGTCCCGCATGCGCTCGGTCACAGCGCCGGAAATCTCATCGTTCCAGCAGAGCTATTCCGCCAATCCACCCGCCCCGGAGGCAGGTCTGCCGATCCCGCCCGAAGACAGGCAGGCTGTGCCGTCCGCCGATGACGCGGAACTGAATGACTGGCGGCGTGAAATCGGCAGCGGTATACCGCCGCTCGATGCGCCTGCCCCGCGCTCGCCGGAGCCGCCCTCGTTGGCACCCTACAGATCCGACATGCTGCCGACCCCGCGTGCAGCGGAGCGGCTTGCACCGCGCTTCCCTGAACGCGACAGGCCGGTTGAGCGCTTTGCCGAGCGTCCCGTGGAGCGTCAGACCGACCGGCTCACGGATCGCCCGCCCCCCATTCACGACCGTTTCGCCGATCTTCGTCGGCAGGTTTCGTCCGAGACTCCGCGACCAGGCTCGCCGTCACTGGAACCGCGTCCGAACGCATTCCTGCGGCGCGAAGCTCCGCCAAGGGAAGGTTCGTTGCGCGATGGCCTTCTCAAGAAGCCGCTGAGCAGTCTCTACGACAAGGACTGATCGCGAGCGAGCGCCCTCACGTCGCGAGGCGCTCCCAGCTTTCGTCCATCTGGTTGCGGAACCAGGTCATCTGACGTTTGGCGTATTGCCGCGTCAGCGCGGAGCCACGCTCGATGACCGCGTCGCGGGTCATCCGTCCCGCGAGCATTTCGCCGATCTCCCGCACGCCGATCGCCTTCATGATCGGCAGGTCCGGGGCCGGATCGCAGGCGAGAAGCGATTCGACCTCCTCGACTGCGCCCCCATCCAGCATCTTGACGAAGCGGGCATTGATACGATCGTGCAGGATCTTTCGATCCGGCAGAACGACGATTTTGCGCGCTCGCAACGGATCGATGATGACCGGGCCTGCCTTGCCCTGAAACTCGGTGATGGACCTCCCGGTCTCTTCCAGCACCTCCAGGGCCCGCAGGATCCGCTGTCCGTCCATCGGCTTCAGATTGGCGGCAACCGCCGCGTCACGTGCCGATAACTCCGAGTGAAGTGCCTGCGGTCCCTCCTCCTTGAGCCGCAAGCGCACACGGCACCGAATATCCTGGGAAATCTCCGGCATGTCCGAAAGACCGCCCGTGAGCGCCTTGAAGTACAGCCCCGTGCCGCCGACGAAGACCGGAATCCGCCCCTGTTCTTTCAAGACCGGCAGGAGTGCGGATACGTCCCGCTGCCATTCGCCCGTCGAATAGGCGTGCGTCGCCGGCACATGCCCATAGAGGTAATGGGTGATGTCCGCGGTCTCTTCCTCTGACGGACGCGCGGTGATGATCCTCAGCGTGTCGTAAACCTGCATGCTATCGGCGTTGACGACGACGCCGCCGCATTCGCTTGCCATGCGAACGGCAAGCGCCGACTTGCCGCTGGCAGTTGGCCCGGTTATCAGGATCGCATCAGTATTTTGCATAAGGTCGGTCATATGGCTTTCGTTGCCACGCTCATTGCCCATCCGTCAAACCCCGTTCTCACTCCGGCCATCGCCGAACGGGCCGCCGAAGCGGTCAACGCCTCCGGTCTCTACTGGCTGGCAGACGGGATCGCCTGCGATATCGCCCTTCGCGACGGCACCGATCTCTCGGCTGCGGAAGAAACACTTCGCGGCTTGATCGGCGAGGAGCGGATCGATGTTGTGGTGCAGCAGGCGGAAACCCGCCGCAAGTCGTTCCTGATCGCAGATATGGATTCCACCATGATCGGCCAGGAATGCATCGATGAGCTCGCCGACGTCGTCGGTTTGAAGGACAAGGTGGCGACGATAACGGCACGTGCCATGAACGGCGAGATCGCATTCGAGCCGGCCTTGAGAGAACGGGTGGCGCTCTTGAAAGGCCTGCCGATCGGCGTCGTCGACGAGGTCATCGAGAAGCGGATCACGCTGACATCGGGTGGACCGGAACTGATCGCGACGATGAAGGCGAAGGGTGGGTACACGGCACTCGTGTCCGGTGGCTTTACCGTTTTTACGAGCCGCATCGCCGCAATGCTCGACTTCGACATCAACCGCGCCAACATCCTTCTCGAAGAAAACGGCATCCTGACCGGCGAAGTCGCCGAACCCATCCTCGGCAAACAGGCCAAGGTGGATGCATTGGAAGAGATCGCCCGCGAACTCGGCATCACCCCTGATGATACGATTGCTGTCGGCGATGGCGCAAACGACCTTGGCATGCTCGGCATCGCAGGCTCCGGCGTGGCCCTCCACGCCAAGCCCACTGTTGCGGCCCAGGCCAAGATCCGAATCGACCACGGCGACCTGACCGCGCTCCTCTATATCCAGGGCTACCGGAAGACGGATTTCGTCATTCCCGGCTGAGGCTCCACAGAGGGATGAGCAACACCATGCAGCCGCAGCCTGTCGCAACCACGCTCCTTGAAACTTCACGCCTCGTCCTGCGCCGCTGGCTCCCCACGGACCGGGACCTGTTCCGCGAAATCAACGCGGATCCTGACGTGATGGCGTTCTTTCCGTTCCGTCGCAGCCACGACGAATCGGATGCGTTCCTCGGGAAACTGAACGACATGTTTTCCGAAAACGGGCTTGGCTTTTACGCGCTCGAACTCAGGGAAACCGGCGAGCCACTCGGGTTTTGCGGGCTGACCTATGCCAATATGCCGGGGATTTTTCCGGCCGAAACGGTGGAGATCGGCTGGCGTCTGGCTGCCCGTTACTGGGGCAATGGCTATGTGACGGAAGCGGCAGAAGCGCTGCTTGATTTCGCCTTCGTGGAGAAGGACATCAAGGCCGTCGTCTCGTTCGCCGTAGCGGACAATAACCGCTCGACGGCTGTCATGAAGCGCCTTGGAATGCATCGGGCGGCCGGCATGGATTTCGACCATCCGCGCGTGCCGGAGACGCATCCCCACCTCAAGCGCCATGTCGTCTACGCAATGACACCGGAGGAATGGACAAGGCGGAACGCCCGCCTTGTCGAGGAAGCCTGAACTCTCAGGCTATTCCAGCGGAAGTGCCACGAACCGCAGGTTTCCGGTCTTGTCGGCCACCATGACATGCGCGTTGCGGCGGCCTTCCTTCTTCAGCACGTCGAAGCGCTTGGCGACCTCACCCGGGTTCTCGACGAAGTCCTGGGCGATTTCGACCACCACGTCGCCGGCCTTGAAGCCCTTGGCAGCGGCAACCGAACCAGCCTTCACCTCGGACACCACCACGCCCTCGACGCTTTCCGCGATCCCGAACGTCTTGCGGTGCGCCTCATCCAGCACGCTCAGCGTCATGCCGTAAACCGTGACGGGCTCGCTGCTTTTCTCGCCGGCGTCCGGGGAGCCGCTGTCATTCTTGCCCTGGTCATCCGGGGACTGATCGTCAGGGCTTTGTGCGTCTGGCGACTGTCCTTCGGGTGCTGCCGGCTCATCGCCATCTGCGGCATCGGCCGTATCATCGAGTTGCCCGAGCGTGATGCGGACGGTCTGCTCCTTGCCGTCGCGCAGCAAACGCACCTCGACATCCTTGCCCACAGGGCTTTCGGCAACAATCCGCGGCAGATCGCGCATCGAACTGACCGACTGTCCGTCGAAGGCGAGCACGACATCGCCCGACTTGATTTCACCGTTCTTGATCGGACCGTTTTCAACGACGCCGGAAACCAGTGCTCCACGGGCCTTGTCGAGCCCCAGGCTCGCCGCGATATCGTCAGTCACGGGCTGGATGCGAACACCGAGCCAGCCGCGGCGCGTTTCGCCGAACTCGATCAGCTGATGGACGATGTTTTCCGCAAGTTCTGTCGGGACGGCAAAGCCGATCCCGATCGAGCCGCCGGAGGGCGAAATGATCGCCGTGTTGATCCCGATTACCTCGCCGCGCATGTTGAACAGCGGTCCGCCGGAATTGCCCTTGTTGATCGCCGCATCCGTCTGAATGAAGTTGTCGTAGGGCCCTGCATTGATGTTTCTGCCGCGTGCGGACACGATGCCGAGCGTCACCGACCCGCCAAGACCAAACGGATTGCCGATTGCCATGACCCAGTCGCCGATCCGGATCTTCTTGGAATCACCGAAGGGAACGGCCTTGAGCGGCGTCTTGGACTCGACCTTCAGCACGGAGAGGTCGGTTTTTGTGTCGGTGCCGACCAGGCGAGCCTTCAGCTTGCGGCCGTCAGGGAAAATCACCTCGATATCGTCGGCGCCTTCAATAACGTGGTTGTTCGTTACCACGTAGCCGGAGGAATCAATCACGAAGCCGGAGCCGAGCGAAGACACCTTCTGGTTTCCGCCCTGATTGTCCTTGTCGTCGAAAAAGTCGTCGAAGAATTCCTGGAAGGGTGAGCCCTCCTGGATCTGCGGCTGCGGGCCGGCACCCTGGTCCTTGACGCTCTGCGAAGTCGAGATGTTGACGACGGCGTCGAGCAGACCTTCCGCCAGATCGGAGATCGGCGCTGGACCGGCGGGCACTGCGGACGGGCTGACCGGAGGTGGCGGATTGAACTTGTTGCCGACTGGCGCTGGTGGCGCGGGCAGCATGCCGCCGGGCTGAGTGGCCGGCTGGCTGTTAGCCTGTGGAGCCGGCGCTTGTCCCGGAGGTGCCGGGGCTTCCCCCTGCGGAGCGGGCGCCTGTCCCTGAGGCGCTGGCGCCTGTGGCCGAGGGGCCGGGGCCTGGACCTGCTGCGGCTGGGCCGGGCTTTGCGCCAGTGCCTGAAGCGGACTGACCATGACGGCAACCACTAGACCGAGGCTCACGGAACCCTTCAAGGACGATAGTTTCGAATGGCCCATTGGCATCCTCGTTTTCTGTCACGGTGTCTGCCGCGGCAGAAAAGCATCCGTGCAACCCACAACGTTACGCATTGATAACTCGCGCCCCGTTCTGAAGAAAGCATAGGGCGGAATAACGGCCGGGAAAATTACCTTTTCGTGAAACCGCGACCATCAGCGAACATGGATGTGGATGACGGGTGAAAAGGGCAGTTGCGAAAAGGGCGGCCATGACAGGCCGCCCTTTTCTTAAGTGATTAGTTCGTCGGTTGCGCCGGTGCCGGCTGGGCTGGCGTCGGCTGGCTCGGTGCAGGCCGTCCCGCTGCAGGCGGCGTTACCACGCCGTCCGACGAGTTGAAGAACCGGAAGAACTGTGAATCAGGCGAAAGCACCAGGGTCGTATCCTTCCCGGCCATCGAGGCGACATAGGCGCGCATCGACCGATAGAACTGGAAGAACGACGGATCACGCTGGAACGCTTCCCCAAAGATGCGGTTACGCTCGGCATCGCCCTGACCTCGGATGATCTCCGAATCGCGCTGCGCTTCCGAGACGAACTCGACAACCTGGCGGTCGGCGATAGCACGGCGACGCTGGCCTTCTTCGCTACCACGGGCGCGGATGAGTTCCGCTTCCGCCAGACGCTCGGCACGCATGCGCGCAAACGTCTGCTGCGAGACTTCCTGCGTCAGATCGGTGCGACGGATGCGGACATCCTGGATCTTGACGCCAAGCGTTTCGGCGGCAACGTCGAGATCACGCTTGACCTCGGTCATCATCGACGCACGCTCTTCGGACAGCGCCTCGGTAAAGCTGCGCAGACCGTAGACGCGGCGCAGACCGGCGTCGAGACGCGTGCTGATACGCGATTCGGCAGACACGCGATCGCCCGAAACCGCTTCCCGGAAACGCTGTGGATTTTCGATCCGGTAGATCACGAACGCGTCGACTTCATAGAAGGCACCGCCGCGGACCTGAACGCGGATATTGTCGAGATCCAGGCGAAGTGCGCGGTCTTCGATATACTGAACGCGATCCGCATCGGCAAAGGCGAAGGGAAGCTTGAAATAGATCCCCGGCTCGTTCTTCACGCTCTGGATTTCACCGAAGCGAAGCACGAGCGCCTGCTGCCGTTCGTTGACGACGAAGACGGACGAGTAGACGAGGAAAAGGAGAACGGCGAGACCGATCAGGAAAGCGGGCAATTTGTTCGAGATCATCAGTTGCCCCCCTGTGCGGCTGCCGGCCGGTTGATTTCATTGAGCGGCAGATAAGGGACGACGTTCTGACCCTGCTCGATGATGACCTTGTTGGAGTTCTTCAGAACGTTCTCCATGGTCTCGATGAAGATGCGTTCGCGCGTCACGTCCGGTGCGTTCACATACTGGTCGTAGATCGACACGAAGCGCTGCGCTTCACCCTGAGCCTCGTTGACCGTCTGGTCACGATAGGCGGACGCCTCTTCGCGGACCTGCGCGGCCTGACCACGGGCGCCACCAAGTTTCTGGTTGGCGTAGCGATTGGCTTCCTCGACGATACGGTCTTCGTCCTGCTCGGCGCGCTGAACCTCTTCGAACGCGTCTGCCACTTCGCGCGGCGGCGCGGCATCTTCGATCGGCACGGCGTTGATGGCAATGCCTGCGCCGTAACGGTCCATCGTGCCCTGAATGATGTCGCGCACCTGCGTCGACATGCCTTCACGAGCGTCGCGGAAAATATCCTGAGCCGGACGGCGTCCGACGACTTCGCGCATGGCGCTGTCTGCAACCTGCTGCAGCGTCTGGGCCGGGGCCTCGACGTTGAAGAGATAGGCGCGTGGATCGGTGACGGTGAAGAGGACCGAAAACTGGACGTTGACGATATTTTGGTCGCCGGTCAGCATCCATCCGGCATTCGAATTGGTGGCACTGCTGCGCGCACCGATATTCTGCTGCTGCTCGGTGACCTTGACGATCTCCACCGTTTCGAACGGCCAGAGATGGAAGTGAAGGCCCGGCATCGACAGCTCTTCCTTGGGCTTTCCAAACCGAAGTTCGACGCCCCGCTCGTCCGGCTGAACCGTATAGATCGATTCGAATGCCAGGAATGCGAGAACGGCCAGAAAGACGACCGCGACTGCTCCGCCGTTGAAACCACCAGGCATAAAACCCTTCAGCCGGTCTTGGCTGCGCCGCAGGATGTCTTCGAGGTCAGGCGGTCCGCCATTTCCCCCTCCGCCACCACCGCCGCCGCGCGGACGGTTCGGGCCTTGTCCCCAAGGTCCTTGATTGTTACCGCCGCCGCCGCCGCCGCCCCATGGGCCGCCGCCGCCATTCTGATTGCTCCAGGGCATCAAAACCTCTTTGTTAGTGCTACTCCCTAACCGGTCGCCTGTCCGAGCCGCCTGAAATGCAGCAGCTCGCGGTCCGTGCCCCCGGTCATGCCGTTATAAGTATCGGAAGAGCCGCTTTCAACGCAGCTTCAATAACTTCCCGGTGTTCGGTAACGAATTATGTCACTTTGGCATCGATCGGCGGCTGTAGACAGCAAAACGGGTGGCAAAGCTGTCGCGCTCGCCGGCCGGGACGAAGATCTCCTCGATCTTTTCGTACACGGTTGGATCGATTGCTGGAAACATCGTATCACCGTCTGCAATATCCGCTTCCACATGGGTCACGTAAAGTCGGTCTGCCAGATCGATTGCTTTCGCGTAGATTTCGCCGCCTCCGAGAATGCCGACCTCTCCGGCACCGGTCGCTGCAGCGATCTCCCTCGCCCTAGATATCGCCTGCTCTAGGGACGCCGCCGTCTCCACACCCTCGACCGAGAGATCGCGATTGCGGGTGACCACGACATGCGGGCGGCCGGGCAGCGGCTTGCCGCCGAAGCTGTCGAGCGTCTTTCGCCCTACCACCATCGGCTTGCCGAGCGTCATCGCCTTGAAACGTTTGAGGTCGGTCGACAATCGCCACGGCATGTCGCCATCTCTGCCGATGACATTGTTGCGCGACACCGCGACGAAGATTGCGACCGGAACCGCCATCAGACTGCAATCGGTGCTTTGATGCTGGGATCAGCGACGTAATTCTCCAGCGCAAAATCCTCAAAGCGGAAGGAGAAGATGTCCTTCACATCAAGATTGATGCGCAGTGTCGGCAGCGGCTTCGGCTCGCGCGTCATCTGCAGCTGCGCCTGTTCGAAATGATCCGAATAGATATGCGCGTCGCCAAGCGTATGCACGAAATCGCCAAGCTTCAGCCCGGTCACCTGCGCCACCATCATGGTCAGGAGCGCGTAAGAGGCGATGTTGAACGGAACCCCCAAAAATATGTCCGCCGACCGCTGGTAGAGCTGGCACGACAGCCGCCCCTCCGACACGTAGAACTGGAACAGGCAATGGCAGGGCGGCAGCGCCATGTCGTCCACCTGTGCAGGATTCCAGGCTGTGACGATGTGCCGGCGCGAGTTCGGGTTGACCTTCAGGTTCTCGATCAGGTTGGCGATCTGATCCACATGACCGCCATCAGGCGTCGGCCATGAGCGCCACTGATATCCGTAAACCGGACCGAGATCGCCTTTTTCGTCCGCCCATTCATCCCAGATGGAGACACCATTCTCCTTGAGATAGGCAATGTTCGTCTCGCCCTTCAGAAACCACAAGAGCTCATGGATGATCGAGCGCAGATGCAGCTTCTTGGTGGTGAGGACCGGGAAACCCTCGTTCAGATCGAATCGCATCTGGTAGCCGAAGACCGAGCGGGTACCGGTCCCGGTGCGGTCGCCGCGGTCGGCGCCAGTCTCCATCACGTGCCGGAGAAGGTCGAGATACTGCTTCATAGGTCTTCCGCCGATTGGTCGAGATCGTCCTACATAATAGCACGAAGCCTACTCACCAATCACCTCCCCGTCACCGGCGCGGCTTTTCCAAGCTTTTCACGTTGATGATAGGAATATGACGAGACCTCTTTTCATCCGGTTCGCAAACCCCTATATCACTCGTGCCGGACTTCGGTTCGGATATGGCGATAAACGGTCGATGAAATAAGCCTATTGGACCCGGGGGCGGTACCCGGCGCCTCCACCACAAACCGGTCGGTCAATCTAGACCGGCTTGTGATGGGGGCGAAATAGGATCGACAAGGGTGTAAAGATCGAACTTTTGCTCGGCATGATACCGCCGTTATCGGGTCACAAGTGTAGTTGCAAATGACAACAACGCTAAGGGTTACGCTCTCGCTGCCTAATGGCGGTGCGGGAAACCCGAACTAAGTCCTTACGGTTAGCCCCGTAAGGCGGGGTCCGGAGGCACCTGGCAACAGAAGCCTTCACCTTCGCTCCCCGGTGGAATATCATGACATGACTCGACGCCGAAGCGGACTTCCCCGCGGGCGCGTCTCGTGACATAAGCGGCGTTTGAAGAGCAATAGAAAGACAGGATCGCATGGGGCAGGATCACATCCGCTACGATATTCTGGCACAGGACGCCCTCCGCGGCGTTATCCGCAAGGTTTTGTCCGAGGTCGCGGCAACCGGCAGACTGCCGGGTGACCACCACTTCTTCATCACATTCCTGACCGGCGCACCCGGGGTACGAATCTCTCCGGCGCTGAAGTCGAAATATCCGGAACAGATGACGATCGTCGTCCAGCACCAGTTCTGGGACCTCAAGATCACCGATACGCTGTTTGAAATCGGCCTGTCGTTCAACGATACGCCGGAACGCCTGGTCATCCCGTTCAACACGATCCGCGGCTTCTACGACCCGTCCGTGAATTTCGAACTCGAGTTCGAAGTGCCGATGGTCGAGGAAGGCGAAGTTTCCGCCGAGATCACCGCGATCCCGGTCGATACCACGCCAAAGGTTGTGGATGCGGATGCCGCCACCGGCGAGGACAAGAAGGAAGGCTCCGTCGTCTCCCTCGATTCGTTCCGCAAGAAGCAGTAGGCAGACACGATGTGCGCCGAGATCGTCAACCTTCGGCAGTTTCGCAAAGGCAAGGCGCGTTCGCAAAAGGACGCGGCTGCCGAACAGAACCGCATCAGCTTTGGCCGCACCAAGAGTGAAAAGCAGCTGACGACGGCCCTCAACGAAAAAGCGGGGAAAATCCTCGATCAGGGCAAGCTCGAAAAGCCTTCTCCGGAAACGGACGAACGGCGTTAAGGCTTCGTTAGGCTGACTCATGGCAACGGCTTGACCGTGCGCATGCGACATCCTCAATTGCGCTCCATCAATCACCATGAGGGTGACGGGGCCTACACTTGATCCGAAAACATTCTGCGACCCTGCACGGTCATCGAACGAGTTTTTCGCTGGAAGATGAATTCTGGCATGAACTGAAATCCATTGCGGCCAAACGGGGCATCAGCCTGGCCGCCTTGATCGCCGAGGTCGACGACGGTCGTTCGGAAGACAACAATCTTTCCTCTGCACTCCGCCTGCATGTGCTGCGCTGGTTCAAGACCTCGCTGGCAGACTGTCTTGCCGGGCTGCCAGCCAGGCGCTGACGGTCAGCGTCCTCCCGCCCCCCATTTGCTCTGATCAGCGTGCCGCCGCACTCACGGCTGCACGCCCGGCAAACTTGGGTTTGAGGAGCGACCCGTACCCGAAGGCTGCTCCTGGAAAAGGTCGCCGGCGGGTGGCATCGTGAACGGCGCCGGCGCCGATGGCTGCTGGTTCTGCCTTTGGATTTCCCGTTGCCGCTCCTGCTGGAGCCGGGCTGCTTCAGCGCGCCTTGCTGCCTCCTGCCGTTCGGCTTCCTGGCTTCTGCGTTCTGCCTCCGCCGCCTCCTGGCGTGCCCGCTCCTCGGCCTCTGCCTTGACGCGTGCCGCCTCCCGTTCCACGCCCCGGAACGTGTAGAGCGCGACTTCGCGGCGCAGCCGCTGCTTCTCGAGCACGCTGGCCTGCAGCGTTTCGACGCGGCGGCGTTCCTGTTCGAATGCCCGCAGTGACAGGAAGTTTGCCATTGCGGCCATATCGATCCGCCGGTCCGGCTGCTCGAGCGATCCGGAATAACCGAGCGTGACAGTCGGTTCTCCGCCCGCCACAGCCTCTTCACCCGCATCGTAACGGATCGACAGCCCGGCATCGATGCGGCCATCGACAAAGTCGAGCACGCCCTCAGCCGAGACCTGTGCGGGGCCGGCCGTTGCCGTAAAATTCTGAACCCGTGCCGCGCCGCCGGTAATCGTCATCGGAATGGTGACGGACCCGAGCCGGGTCGTCCCTTTCAGGACCTCAGTTGTCACGATCGGGCGAACCACTGCCTCGTTGACCTCGCCCTGCAGCTTGTCGGCACCGGCAAGTATCGGCGCGAGCGCATCCGGATTGATCCCGGCAATCTCGAAATCCTTGAGGCGCATCTCGCCGGAGCCGCTGACGCCATGCATGAGTTCGTCCATGCTCTTGCCAGTCGCCTCGATGCTGACAGTGCTGTCCAGCTTGCCCGTCGCGACCGGTGTGCCGCCCTTTTGCCAGACGAGCGGCGCGAGGTCGGCGTTTTCGACCTGCAGCTTTGCCTGGACGATACCGGTCGCATCGCCGTTCGACATCATCAGCCGTCCGGACAGCTTTCCGCCCTGCCAGGTTCCGGACGCGTTGTCGATCGTCAGACCACCGGCTTTGCCGTTCACCTTGCCCGAAAAACCGGTGATTGTTCCAAGCGCATCCGCCCGCAGCGTTTTTGCCGACAGATTGATGCCGACATCCGTCGATCCAATCAGCGGCGTGGCGAACGGCGTCTTCGATGGGGCGCCTGTCACGCCATTCTCCATCGGCCCGAATACCGCCTCGCCCATCCAGGCAAGATCGATCGTGTCGACAGACATATCGCCGGTAACAGGCAGGCCGGGAGCGCGGCGATCGGCGGAAAGCGATCCGGCGACAGCGTTTCCGGCAACATCGCCACTGAGGCCAGAGACTTTTACGGCATCTGCCGAAAGCTCGACATCGGCTGCGAGATCGACAGGCATTCCGCTGCCAAATTGCGGCAGGCTGACACCGGTGACAAGAAGATAGGGCTCAATATCGGCGCTCTTGAGCGACACCCGCGCGCGCCCTTCGCCAAATCCGGAATTCTGGATATTCACGTCGCCCGCCATCAGCAGCGATGTCTTCGGCGTCGTGAAGCTCAGTTCCGTAGTGGCCGCTTGCTGTTCCTTTTGCTGCAATGTCAGCGCCAACCGTCCAGCCCCATCACCATCGAATGGCAAGGGATCGAGTCCGGCTTGACCGAGCAGGACCGTCGCCTTCGGGTTGGCAAGCGATGCAGACAGCGTCATTGCGTTGCCGGCCGTGAGATCGAAGATGCCGGGCAGCTTCAGATCCGCATCGAGAGTGCTGCCATTCGCCTTGCCGCGCAGCTTGATATTGGCACCGCCTAGACCGCTGCCGCCGAGCGAAATATCGGCGATCAGATCTGCATCCGCATACCAGCTGCCGTTGCGGGCCAACCTGTCGAGCAACGGATGATGCGGCAGCCGATCCCGCAGCATGGTGATGAAAGACGTGGGGTCCGGTGAACGGAAGCTGACCGACCCGGTCCCGCCGTAGGAAACCAGCGAGCCTTCGACCCTGCCCTTGGCGGACAAGGTGGCACCCTCGATATCTCCGACAGTCAGCCGCTCCAGCGACAACACGCCCTCGGCCACGCTGAACGCGGTATCGACCTTGGTTGCGACGACCCCGAGAGCAGTGAGCCGGTCGGCCTTGAGGCTTGCGGCAACCCGGTGATCGAGCACGTCCTTACCGGCATCGTCGCCGGTGACCAGCGAGGCGAGCGCGCGCATGGCGTCGATATCGATCTCGTTGCCGGCAAGCGCCATGGAAAGGCTTGGCGGCTGGCCGTTTGGCGACTGGCGCTCCAGCCTTCCTTTTAGCGTTGCAGGCCCGATCCCAAGTTCCAGGGCTTCGAACCGTTGAAGTTCCGGTGTGATGTTCACCTTGGCCGAGAAACCCGCGCTTTTCAGCTGCCGGATCGCCGGATCGACGCTGCCGGACAACCAGTCGGCGAGACCTGACGGCTGTGTCGAGGCAACCAGCATGTCGCCGACAAAAGCGGTTCGGTTGGCAAGGTTGAGATTGCCCTTGGCCTCCAGCTGGGTGCGGCCCGGCAGGGTGGCAGTCACGTTGTCGACGGCCCAGCCGCGCCCAGCCGGTCTAACGTCGAGATGGATGTCGCGGATCGTTGTGTCGTTGAAGACGATTGCCGGCAGCTTGAGGTTGACCCGCCCCGGTACCTGGGGGATCGGGATCGATGCGACCATCTGCACGAAGGCATTGAGGCGACGCTGCGCGGAGGCTGCCGGATTGCGACCCGTCTTGGCCTGGGGACCGTCGCTCAGCCGGTTGACGTCGATCTGCTGGCCATCGGCCGTCAGCAGGAATTCCGGCTTCGGCCCGGTATCGAGCGTTGCCTCGCCGGTGACGATGTAAGGGTTTTCCTTCGGACCGACCTCGACCCGGTATTGCGGAATGCGGGCGCGCTCGCCGGTGAGCTCGAAATCGCCCGAGACACGCGGACCAGGCGGCGGCGCCTTGACCGGCTCGGACTCGTCTTCTTCCTGCAGGAAGGCAAGGTTGAACTTGCCGTTGTAGCTGGGCTTGTTGTCGACTGCGGCAAGTTCGCCATCGAAATCGACCACGACCGGATGGGCATCCGGCCAGACGCGAAGCCGCAACGGAATGTGCCTGCCCTCGGCAGCGGCTTCACCGCTGGTCAGGCTGAAACGGGCCTCCTGGCCATCCAGCACCGCATTGCCCTCGCCCCGCCATGGCCCGGCAAGCGTCCCCGCCGACAGGTCGGTGGACAGTCCGGTCATGTGGCGGACCTGGCCGTTGCGATCGTCGATGATCTCGATTTCGCCACCCATGATATGGACGTCTTCGAGGATGACGCTGCGGGCGGCGATCGTCGGGCGACTGCCGCGCAGCCATTCGAACGTGCCGTCCTTCAGGATGCGGAAGCGAACCTTCGGCTTGTCGATGCGCATATCAAAAATGCGGGCTTCGCCGGAGAGAAACGGCGCGAGCTCCATATCCATCGAGAATTGCGCCACCTGCACGAGCGGCTGGCCATCGACATCCTGCCCGACGCGCACGTCATGCAGTGTAACCGACGGAAATGGGAGTATCCGCGCATCGACCGAGCCGTGGACGGCGACCTTCTTGCCGAGCAGACGGCTGGCCTGATCCTCGAAAGCGACACGGAAGCTTGACCAGTCGACAAAGAACGGCACCAGCAGCGCCGCAAACAGCGCCGCCACGACCAATCCGCCCAAAGCCAACATGATGCGTCCGAGCACCGGCCTATCTCCCTGTTTCTACGGCAAGAGTAGTTCCACGCGCCGGACTGGCAAGTCAATCATTGGGGAGTGTTATTCCGCGATGCGGAAGATCTTTCCCGGATTGAAGAGGTTTTGCGGATCAAAGCCTTTCTTGATCGACCGCATCAGCTCGACGGCACCGCCCAGTTCCTCGTCGAGATAGGACATCTTGCCCTGCCCGACGCCGTGTTCGCCGGTGCAGGTTCCGTCCATCGCGAGAGCACGGCGGCTCAGGCGTCCTGTAAACGCCTCGACATTGGCAACGGAAGCCGGATCCTTGTCGTCGAAAAGTACGAGAACATGGAAATTGCCATCGCCCGCATGGCCGACGATCGGGGCCAGAAGCCCCGTTTCACGAATATCGGCCTGGGTCTCGGCCACGCACTCTGCCAGTCGCGAGATCGGCACGCAGACATCGGTGGACAGACCGTTGAGTGAAGGATCGAGCGCGCGGCCGGCCCAGTAGGCATTGTGGCGGGCGTTCCACAGCTTCGTGCGCTCCTCGGCGTTGGCAGTCCAATGGAACTCGTCGCCACCACAATCGGACGCGACCTCGGCGAACTGTTCCGACTGGATGCGAACCGTCTCCTCGGTGCCGTGGAATTCGAGAAACAATGTCGGCTTTTCCGCGTAGGATAAGCCCGAATAGGCATTGCAGGCGCGGATCTGCACGTCGTCCAAGAGTTCGATACGGGCAACCGGAATGCCCATCTGAATGGTCATGATGACGGCATCGCAGGCAGCCTCGACGCTCGGGAAGGCGCAGACGCCACCGCCGATCTTCTCCGGAATGCCCTGAAGCTTCAGCGTCACCGACGTGATCACGCCGAGCGTCCCTTCGGAGCCCACGAAAAGCCGGGTCAGATCGTAGCCGGCCGAGGATTTGCGGGCACGACGCGCGGTGCGGATCTCTTCGCCATCGGCGGTCACCACGGTCAGTGCCAGGACATTGTCCTTCATCGTGCCATAACGTACGGCGTTGGTTCCGGACGCACGCGTCGACGCCATGCCGCCGATCGTTGCGTTGGCGCCGGGATCGATCGGGAAGAACAGGCCGGTATCGCGCAATTCGCGGTTCAGCTCCTCACGTGTCATCCCCGGCTCCACGGTGACGTCGAGGTCTTCGGGGCTGATGCGAAGGACCTTGTTCATGCGGCTGAAATCGATCGAAATGCCGCCGGACGGCGCATTGACCTGACCTTCGAGCGAGGAACCAACGCCAAACGGGATCATCGGAACCCGGTGTTCGCCGCACACCTTCACCACTGTCTTCACATCGTCGCTCGTCTCGACGAACACGACGCCATCCGGAAGCTGGCCCGGAAGATAGGTCGTGGTATGGGCATGCTGTTCGCGGAACGACTGGCCGGTCTGGAAGCGCTCGCCGAAAGCCTGTTTCAAGATACCGAGGACCGCGGCAATGCCCTCCTCGTTCCGTTGGCCTGCCTTCACGTCGCGAATTGCCATGCTGCGTCTCCTCAAGATGCTACGGCTTGGTTAGGAGACACGGCAAGGTTTGTCCAGAACGAACAACCCCGCATCGGTACGGTGGGCCTATCGCGCGAAGCGGCGAGCCCCGGCGACGCAGAGGATGACGGCCAGCGTGACCGCGATCATCATCGGACTGATGCTTTCACCGAGCAGCAGGGCGGCAAGCACGAGGCCGAAGAATGGCTGCGTCAGTTGCAGCTGGCCCACTGCAGCAATGCCGCCCTGCGCCAGCCCGCGGTACCAGAAGATGAAACCGATCAGCATGCTGAAGAGTGAGACATAGCCGAGGCCAAGCCATGCCGGCATGCGGATTGCTGAGAAATCCGGCGGCAGCTGCGTAAGCGTGATGACGACCATCACCGGCAGAGATAGAACAAGCGCCCAGCAGATCACCTGCCACCCCCCGAGCGTCCGCGACAGGCGGCCACCCTCCGCATAACCGAGGCCGCAGACAAGAACCGCGGCAAGCATCATGCCGTCGCCATAGGGTGACGCCATCACACCCTGCGACAGCGCAAAACCGGCAACGCAAGCGCTCCCGGCAATCGCGAAGATCCAGAATGCCCGCCTGGGTCTCTCGCCACCGCGCAGAACAGCAAAGCATGCCGTCGCGAGCGGCAACAGAGCGATGAAGACGATGGAATGGGCCGATGTCACGTGCTGGAGTGCCAGCGCAGTGAGAAGCGGAAAACCCACCACGACGCCGAGCGCGATGACCACAAGAGACACGAGGTCGCGGCGCGACGGCCATTTCTCCCGGAAAACAAGGAGAATGCAGAGCGCGAGGATGCCGGCAATCGCGGCACGGGCAACGGTTAGAAAAACCGGATCGAACTGCGTGACGGCAACCCTTGTCGCCGGCAGCGACCCGCTGAAGATGATCACGCCGATCATGCCGTTGATCCAACCTGAAAGAGAACGATCCATAAGCCTGCATACCCCTGCCGAAATCCTTCGACGCTTATGCGCGCAAGCCTCTGGCAGAGACAGCTACACTCAGGTACGATTTGACAAAACTGTAATGGTGCATTAGGCAGTACGGATGGATCTGGGGACGCAAGGTGGGCAGAAGGTCGCCATGGTCGTTTCGACCATCCGGCAACGGATTTCCGGGCGCAGCCTCGTGCCCGGAGCAAAGCTTCCCTCCGTGCGAAGCCTCGCGGCAACTCTTAAAGTCTCCACCTCCACCGTCGTCGATGCCTACGACCGGCTGACGGCAGAGGGCGTGATCACCTCCCGCCCCGGCTCCGGTTTCTACGTTGCCAGCCAGACGGCACCGTTGTCGCTCGCGCAGATCGGTCCGAAGCTCGACCGCGCCGTTGATCCCCTGTGGGTGTCACGGCAATCGCTCGATGTCCGGCGCGATGGCCTCACGCCTGGTTGCGGCTGGCTACCGCCGTCCTGGTTACCGGACGAGACCCTGCGGCGATCGCTTCGCACACTGTCCCGCGGCGATACGGCAGCACTTACGGACTACGGTTCTCCGCTCGGCCTGACACCGCTTCGAAGCCTGATTGCGCGCAGAATGGGAGAGCGCGGCATCGAGGCTTCGCCCGACCAGATCGTGCTGACCGATTCCGGCACCCAGGCGATCGACCTTCTCTGCCGGTTCCTGATCGAGCCCGGAGACACCGTGCTTGTGGACGACCCGTGCTACTTCAATTTCCAGGCGATCCTGCGCGCCCATCGCGCCCGGATCGTCGGCGTGCCCTATACGCCAAGCGGGCCCGATCTCGACGCTTTCGCAAACGTCCTCGCCGAACACCGCCCTCGCCTCTACATCACCAATTCGGCGGTCCACAATCCGACCGGGGCGACGCTTAGTCCCGTCACCGCGCATCGCGTCCTGAAACTAGCCGAACAGTTCGGCCTGACGATCGTCGAGGACGATATCTTTGCGGATTTCGAGCACACGCCGGCACCGAGGCTGGCCGCCTTCGACGGTCTGGACCGGGTCATTCATATCGGCAGCTTTTCAAAAACGCTGTCCGCTTCGGTCCGCTGCGGCTTCATCGCCACCAAGCGGGACTGGATCGAAGGTCTGACGGACCTCAAGATCGCGACCTCGTTCGGCGGACCGTCGCTTGCGTCCGAACTGGTCTACCAGGCGCTGAGCGATGCCAGCTACCGCAAGCATCTTGATACGATCAGGGGGCGGCTCGCCGGCGCAAGGGTCGAGGTATCGGGACGGCTGAAGGCGATCGGGATCGTGCCGTGGATCGAGCCGCAGGCAGGCATGTTTCTGTGGTGCCGGCTGCCCGATGGTCTCGATTCCGCCGACGTCGCACGGGCGGCATTGAAGAACAACATCGTGCTCGCCCCGGGCAATGTCTTCAGCCCGTCGCAATCAGCGACGAGTTCCATGCGCTTCAACGTGTCGCAATCGCTCGATGGACGGATCTACGACGTCCTGAAGCAGATTTTCGCCGACATGCGGAACCCCGAAACCGTTGCCTGAAGGCAAGCCCTTACTCGGCTGCCATCAGCTGCTGCTCTTTCGTATCGTTGGCGCGTCCCTTCCGGGCGCTTTCCAGCTCGTCCTGCAGCCGCTGTTCCTCGTGCACCTGTGGCTTGGAGAAGCGGGCGATCAACAAGTATGCGACAGGGGTGATATAGAGCGTCACCATGGTTGCCATGCCGAGGCCACCGACGATCACCCAGCCGAGCGCGATACGGGCTTCGGCACCGGCGCCCTTGGCAAGAACCAGAGGCACGCCGCCGATCACGGTGGCGATCATCGTCATCATCACCGGTCGAAGACGGATAGCGCACGCCCGTTCGATCGCCTCGCGGCAGGACGCGCCCTCGTTGCGCAGATGGTTGGCGAACTCGACAATCAGAATGCCGTTTTTCGCCATGACCCCGACAAGCAGCACAAGCCCGATCTGGCTGTAGACGTTGAGACTTGAGCCGGTGAGAACCAAGGCGAAGGCGGCGCAGGCAAGTCCCAGCGGCACCGTGGACATGATGATGATCGAGGACAGGACACTTTCGAACTGCGCCGCAAGCACCAGGAAGATGATGGCGATCGCAAAGCCGAATGTCAGCGCCATGCCGCTCGAGTTTTCCTTGAGTGTCGCAGCCTCTGCCAACGGTATCAGACGTGATCCAGCTGGCAGGAGCGGCTGCGCAAGCTCGGTCGCCGCCTGGACCGCCTGACCGAGCGAGACACCGTCCTTGAGGCTGGCCGAGAAGGAGACTGCCGCAAGCCGCTGTTCGCGGTTGAGCCTCGGCGCCACGGCCCGTTCCTCGAGCGTCGCGACGGTGGAGAGCGGCACCATGCGGCCATCCTTGGCCTTCAGAAAAATGTTCTCGAGATCCGTCGGGTCATCGATCGGACGCGTCGTCGATGTCAGCTTGACCGGCGTCGCCTCCCCGTCGACAAACACGTCCACCACAGATCGGCCTTCGAGAAGAGACTGCAGCGACGTGCCGAGATTGGTGATGTCGATTCCGAGATCCGATGCCCGCTCACGGTTCACCGACACGAAGATCTGGGCCTGCGTCGGCTCGTTGTTGAGACGCGGCGTATCGAACAATCCGCTCGCGCGAAGCTGGTCCACCAGTTTCAGTGCGGCGGCCGTCAGCTCTTCATGATTGGTGCCGACCATCGCCATCTGCAACCCGTTGCCGGCACCGCGGATACGCAGACTGTTCTGCTGCGTCGCGAAGGCGCGAAGCGAGGGCACGGTCGCGGTGGCCGCGTTGATATCGCGCACGATATCCGCCTGGCTGCGCTCCCGCTCGGACCAAGGTGCAAGCGTCAGAACCATGAAACCGTTATTGGTGGCGCCACCCTGCCCCGAGATCGAATAGATGTTCTGGATCTCGCCGGACGCCACGAGCGGCTGCAGCTTTTCTTCGATCTGCTGCAGCTTGTCGCGCATATATTGCAGGCTGATGCCTTCGGGCGCCGTCGCCCGCAGCATGACCATGGCCCGGTCTTCCGGCGGGGTCAGTTCGCTCTTGACCGTCTTGAAGGCCATATAGCCGGCACCGCCGAACAGCAGCGCGAAGACGATGACGATCGCCGGCGCGCCAAGGCAGGCATGCAGCGTCACCCGGTAGAAATTGGCAAACAGCGTTCCGAACCGGCCAAGCAGGCCGTCGTTCTTTTCCTGTATCGGCTTGGTCAGCATGCGCGACGCAAGCATCGGGCAAAGCGTCAGCGCCGTGACCGAAGACAGCGCGACGGCAAACGCCAGAACGAAACCGAACTCGCGGAACAGGCCACCCATCTGGCCGGGCAGAAACGACAGCGGAATAAATACGGCGGCAAGCGTCGCGGTCGTCGCAAGCACCGCGAAGAAAACCTCCTGCGTGCCGATCACGGCGGCCGCGCGCGGACCCATGCCCTCGGATCGTCGTCGCACGATGTTTTCGAGAACGACGATCGCGTCATCCACCACAAGGCCGGTCGCAAGAACGATCGCCAGAAGCGTCAGAATGTTGATCGAGAACCCGACGGCATAGATTGCGACCAGCGTACCGATCAACGCCACCGGCATGGTGAGCGCCGGGATCAGCGTCGCCTTCCAGTCGCGCAGGAAGAGATAGATGACGGCAATGACGATCGTGCCCGAGAGCGCCAGCGCGATCTCGACCTCGTGCAGCGCGCCTTCGATGAAGACCGCATCGTCACTGGTGATGGCAATGCGCGTGCCCTTTGGCAACGTCTTCTGAAGATCGGCGACGGCGGCCCGTACACCTTCCGAAATGCTGAGCGTGTTCGATTGCGCCTGGCGCAGCACGCCGAGACCGACACCCGGAACGCCGTTCGATCGCAACGCCGTCGTGCCGTCGTCCGGCCCCAGCATCACGGTTGCCACATCGCGCAGCCGGACATTGTTGCCCAGCATGACGTTTTCGAAGTCTTCGGGCTTGGTCAGGCTCGCCGTCGCCCGCACGACAATGTCCTGTGTCGAGGATTCCAGCGACCCGGCGGGCACGTCGAGCGCAGCCGTCGATAGCGCCTCGGAGAGGTCTGCAATCGTCAGCCCACGACTGGCAAGCGCCGTCTGGTTCACGTCGACGCGGAAGACCTTTTCCTGGTCGCCGTAGAGTTCCACGTCAGCGACGCCGTCAACCGACGCAAGCCGGTCGGAGACCTCGTTATCGACGAGAAGCGTCAGGTCTTCCATCGACAACGAGTTGGACGTAACGGCAAGCCGCATGATCGGCTGGCTGTCGGAATCGGCCTTGATGATACGCGGCTCGTCCACGTCGTCAGGCAACTGGCCGGTGACACGACCAAGCGCATCGCGCACGTCGTTGGCGGCCACCGCAAGATCGGCGGTGTCGTTGAATTCCAGCGTGACACGGCTCTGGCCGAACTGCGATTCCGACGAAACGGCCTTGAGGCCGGCGACCCGGGCAACCGCGCCCTCGATGATATCGGTCACCTCCTGGTCCATCGTCTGGGCAGAAGCGCCGTCATAGGTGGTGCGGATGGTGATGACCGGCTGGTCCACATCCGGCAACTCGCGCACCTCGACGCCGGCAAGAGCGGCAAGGCCTGCGACGACGAGGAGCGTGTTGAGAACCGCGGCAAGGACCGGCCGCCGCACAAAGAGCGCGGTAAAGCTGTTCTGCTTTCCGGAAGACTGGCCGGACGACCCGTTGTTATTGGCGTTACCGCTGTGGCTGCTGCTCATCGGCTGGCGACCTCCGGCGGCTTTTCACCGGCAATGCGGACGGCACCATTTTCCCGGACCCGTTGCAACCCTTCGGTTGCCACGACATCGCCATCCTTCAGATTGGCCGAGACGAGGATCGCATCGGGATTGCGCTGGATGACCCTCACCCGCTCCTTGACCGATTTGTGATCGACGATATGCCAGACGAACGAGCCTTTCGCATCCCACTGGACTGCAAGCGGATCGACGCTTGGGAAGGTCTCGCCCGGAAACCGCATCGTCACGCCAAAAGACATGCCGGCGCGGAGTTCGTCATCAACATTGGGAATTCTGGCACGAATGCGGATCGTACGGCTTGCCGGATCGACCCTGTTGTCGACGGCCTCGACCGAACCCTCGAAGGTGCGGCCTGGACGCGAGACGGATGCGGCCTCGACCGGCATGCCAGGCTTGACCTGAACCGCGAAACGCTCCGGCGCCCAGAAATCCACCAGTAGCTCGGTACGGTTGTCGATCGTCACGATATTGCTCGCGGTCGTGACGTTGTCACCGATATTGACCGCGACGATGCCGACGATCCCATCGATTGGCGCGACGACCGAGCGACGCTTCAGCGCCAGTTCGGCGTTGGTGACCGTCAGCTGCGCCGTTTCGGACGCAATCTGCGCGTCGAGCACGTCAAGACGGGAGAAGCTCTTGAGGTTCCGGTAAGTATCGGATTTCTCGCGCGCACTGCGCAACACCACCTGCGCCTGATCGCGCAGGATGATCTGCTCGTCGTCATCGAGCTGCGCAAGAATCTGGCCCTTTTTGACCATGTCGCCGGATTTGACGAGGATCTCGTTTACGGTGCCCATCGCCTGCGGCATCACGATAACCGACTGGATCGCCTCGCCGTCACCGATCGCCGACAGTCTGTCGTTGACCACACCGGTTCCGACGGGTCTGGTTGCAACCAACACCACCTGGCTCTCACCGCCGCCCCGCTGCCCGCCGCGCGATGACGAAGCCGGTGCGCCCGCAACCGTTGCGGCCGCCGGCTCGGCGACATCAGGATTGATGGAAATCACCACTCCTGCGGGAACGCCCATCGAAATCAGTGACCGCCCGGCATCTGCCGACAGGTAGACCCAGAGACAGAGCCCTCCGAGCAGTACCGCAACCGACATCAGAAGCTGGTTCCAGATCCGCATTCATTCCTCGCAAGTCTATCGATAAGTGGTGCAAGTATCCCCGTTTCGCGCCCAACTGGCAAGGTCGAGGAACCTACCTTACTGTTTTGTAACATCACGCGATTTCACGGATGTGTCAGAGCTTCAACGACACGGATCCGGACGATTCCTAGGGGAAACATAGGAATGAAAAGAGAACATCGGCTGGTCTTTCGAGCCCGAATCACTACATTGGCCGGATGAGTAACAGTTACGACGACATCCCTTTCTTCGATGAGGAGCCGGAGCCCGCCCCCCGCAAGGCGCGAGGCGAAGACCAATCGGACCAGCGCCCGGTGCCGGCATCGGCTGGTAACCATGGTTCGGCTGCCGTTCCTGCTGGTGGTGCCGGCGGCGCCTCCGGTGGTCTGGGGATCGCGGCGCGGGCCATGGCGGCGCGCGGTGGCAACCGGCCCTCACCCGACTATATGACGGGCCTTAACCCGGAACAGCGCGAAGCGGTCGATACCTTGGATGGTCCCGTTCTGGTTCTGGCCGGCGCCGGAACCGGCAAGACCCGCGTGCTGACCACCCGCATCGCCCACCTGCTGGAGACCGGCCGCGCCTATCCGAGCCAGATCCTGGCCGTGACCTTCACCAACAAGGCGGCGCGCGAGATGAAGGAGCGCATCGGCGTTCTCGTCGGCGGCGCCGTCGAAGGCATGCCGTGGCTCGGCACGTTTCACTCGATCGGCGTCAAACTGCTGCGGCGCCATTCGGAGCTGGTCGGCCTGCGATCCGATTTCACCATCTTAGACACCGACGACGTCGTGCGCCTGATCAAGCAGCTCATCCAGGCGGAAGGTCTGGATGACAAGCGCTGGCCGGCCAAGCAGTTCGCCGGCATGATCGATGGCTGGAAGAACAAGGGCCTGTTGCCGCCCGACATTCCGGAAGGCGACGCCCGGGCCTTTGCCAACGGCAAGGGCCGCGAACTCTATGCCGCCTATCAGGCCCGCCTGCGCACGCTCAACGCCTGCGATTTCGGCGACCTTCTGCTGCACCCGATCGCCCTGTTCCGCAAGGCACCGGATCTCTTAAAGGAATACCATCAGCGGTTCCGCTATATCCTCGTCGACGAGTATCAGGACACCAATACGGCCCAGTATATGTGGCTGCGTCTGCTCGCTCAGCGTCCGAAGGATGTGCCGCAAAACGTCTGCTGCGTCGGCGACGACGACCAGTCGATCTATGGCTGGCGCGGCGCCGAAGTGGAAAACATCCTTCGCTTCGACAAGGATTTCCCGGGCGCCAAGGTCATCAAGCTCGAGCGCAACTACCGCTCGACAGAGCATATCCTCGGCGCTGCCGGCCATCTGATCGCCCATAACGAAGGACGCCTCGGCAAGACGCTGTTTACCGACCGGGTCGATCCCGAGGACGAAAAGGTGATCGTCCACGCCGCCTGGGATAGCGAAGAGGAAGCCCGTGCCGTCGGTGAGGAGATCGAGCGGCTGCAGCGCGGCGATGGTCGCAGCGATTCCAAGAAACACGCGCTGAACGACATGGCGATCCTGGTGCGCGCCTCGTTCCAGATGCGCGAGTTCGAAGACCGGTTCGTGACGCTCGGTCTCAACTACCGCGTCATCGGTGGCCCGCGCTTTTACGAGCGGCTCGAGATCCGCGATGCGATGGCCTATTTCCGCATGGTCTGCCAGCCGGCTGACGACCTGGCCTTCGAGCGCATCGTCAACACGCCGAAGCGCGGCCTCGGCGACACCACGATCCGCTACCTGCATGACAGCGCCCGCGCCCGCGATGTGCCCATGCTTCAGGCCGCAAGCGAAATGATCGAGACCGACGAGCTGAAGCCGAAGGCCCGCAAGGCCCTGTTCGACGTCGTGCAGAATTTCCGCAACTGGCAGGCACGTCTCGAAACCGTGCCGCATACGGAACTGGCCGAGCAGATCCTCGAAGAGTCGGGCTATACCGACATGTGGAAGAACGACAAGACCGCCGAAGCGCCGGGGCGGCTGGAAAACCTCAAGGAACTGATCCGCTCGATGGAGCAGTTCGAGAGCATGCGCGGCTTCCTAGAGCACGTCTCGCTCGTCATGGATGCCGAGACCAACGAGAACCTCGATGCCGTCTCGATCATGACGCTCCACTCGGCCAAGGGTCTGGAATTCGAGACCGTGTTCCTGCCCGGCTGGGAGGAAGGCCTGTTCCCGCACCAGCGCGCGCTGGACGAAGGCGGCCGCTCCGGGCTGGAGGAGGAACGCCGCCTCGCCTATGTCGGCATCACCCGCGCGAAACGCCGCTGCCATATCTGGTTCGTCTCGAACCGGCGTATTCACGGCCTGTGGCAATCCACAATGCCCTCGCGCTTTCTTGATGAACTGCCGCCGAGCCATGTCGATGTCGCGGCATCGGAATCCTCAAGCTTCGGTGGCTATGGCGGCCGCGGCGGCTACGGCCAGTCGCGCTTCGACAAGGCGGATGCCTTCGCTGGCAATTCCTATTCGACGCCAGGCTGGAAACGCGCCCAGGCCAACAAGACAGACGCCACCCGCGACAACTGGGGCAGCCGCTCCGGCCACGCGGTGGAACGGATCGGCTACGGCGAAAGCGGCCCCCGCGGCCGCACGATCGACGGCGAGCTGGTCGCCAAGTCGACAACCGACACGCCCTCGAAATTCACAGTCGGCGACCGCGTCTTCCACATCAAGTTCGGCAACGGCAACGTCACCGCGATCGAAGGCAACAAGCTGACGATCGAGTTCGACAAGGCAGGGCAAAAGCGGGTGCTGGACGGGTTCGTGGAGAAGGCGGGCTGACGAGACGTCTACTCACTCGCAAACGAGGGTCGTGACCATGATGAGGGCTTTAGAATTCGATGAATGACATCTCCCTCAGCAACAGCGACGTCGTCGAACTCACCGCATGGCGCCGCCGGCTTCATACCATGCCTGATGTCTCCGGCGAGGAAGTCGAAACCGCGCGCGAGGTGGTGCGGTTCCTGTCGGAGACCGGTCCCGACGCGGTGGTCGAAGGTATTGGCGGCACCGGCGTTGCGGTCGTCTACGACAGTGGCGTGCCCGGAATGACGGTGATGCTGCGGGCGGAGCTCGATGCTCTTCCGATCGAGGAACTCGGCGATCCCGAGCACAAGTCGAAGGTATCGGGAAAGAGCCATATGTGCGGGCATGACGGGCATATGGCAACGCTTGCGGCGGTCGGCCGCGCGCTCGGACGTCGACGTCCCGCCAAGGGTCGTGTCGTTCTCCTGTTCCAGCCGGCGGAGGAAACCGGCGCCGGGGCGGCAGCGGTCCTTGCCGACGACAAGTTTCGGGACCTGACACCCGATATCAGCCTGTCCCTGCACAACATGCCGGGCATCCCGCTCGGCCACGTTCATCTGAAGGACGGCCCGACCAATTGCGCGTCGCGCGGCATGAAAATCATCCTGACCGGCAAGACTGCCCACGCGGCATGGCCAGAGACGGGGATCTCGCCGGTTTCGGCCGTGGCCAGGCTGCTGCCAGCCCTGAGCGGTATTTCGGCAGGCTCTGTCGAAAACGACGACCTCGTGCGAGCGACCGTGACCCACGTGACGATCGGTGAACCCGCGGCGGGCATTTCACCGGCGCATGGCGAGATCTGGGTGACGCTGCGCACCTCGACGGATGATCGGATGTCCGCCCTTGTCGAACATGCAGAGACAATGGCGAGAGACGCGGCTGCGGCGGATGGGCTGGCCCTGGCCTTGTCCTATCAGGATGTGTTCGGCCACTGCATCAACCACCCCGCTGCAGCCGACATCCTGAGGGCCGCGATGGATGCCGAGAGCGTGCCGCATGTCGCTGGGCAAGCCTATCGCGCCTCGGAGGATTTCGGTCGCTTCGCTAAGGTCTCGAAATCGGCCATGCTGTTTCTCGGCGCCGGCGAAAGCCACCCTGCCCTGCACAACCCGACTTATGATTATCCCGACGATCTGATTGCGATCGGCGCCCGCATCTTCCTGGCCGCAACGCGGCAGGTGCTGGACTGACAACGAAAAACGGAGCCTAAAAGGCTCCGTTTGTTTTGAGTTTGATCAGGCGTCCTTGTTGCCGAACAGCTTTGCCATGATGCCGCCGCCGCTTGGGCCGGCGCCGGGGCGCTTGCCATCCCACTTCGGCACGATGATCATGTGGGTGATCTCGCCGCGCTGGAAGGCCTTCAGGAACTTGTCGTAGTCGGCGAAGGCCACGCAACCATGGCTGTCGCCGCGAACGCGAAGCAGGAAGCTGTGAGCGAGAAGACCCGTGCGGCCCTGCGGCGCCTTGCCATCGGTCGGTGTCAGTCGGATTGCCGCAACGCCGTGGAACAGCGATTCGCGCATCGAGAGCTTGTAGGTGCCCGGAGGTGTCGGGCCGCGCATCTTCACATGCGTGAACTTCGGGTTATCGCGCATGCTGCCGATGCCGGAATGGGCTTCGAGCTTGCTGCCATTCGGCATGATGACGACGCCGTTGGTGATGTCGTAGATCGCAACCTTGGTGCCAATGCCCGGCCACTTCGGCGAACCCTGCGACGGCGCGAGAGGCTCTTCGCGCATCGGGTTGTTCGGCTTGGCAAAGGCAAGCACGGTTGGCTTGTCGTTATCGTTGTCGCCACGGCCAGGCTTTTGCGGTGCGACGGCTGCGATTGCGGCAAGTGCATTCGGCTTTTCAGGCTTGACGGAAGCGACGGCCATGGAAGCGCTGGTGGTGGCCGCACCGGGACGCAGGACCGGCAGTGGCCCGGCTTTCGGCAGCGCCTGGGCGAGAGATGTCGGCGCAGGTGAAGGCAGCGGCGTCGCCTGTTCGGCAATCGCCACCGTATCCTCCGACATGCTTTCCGGCAGATCGCTTTCGAGCGACGCGAGTTCCACCGGCTTCATCGTGTTGAGTTCCGCCACCTCTGTCGCCGGCTGAACTTCCTGGAGAATGTCGGGCATTGCGCCCAGAGCTTCGCTACCGCGTGGCGCTACGACCACAAGACTTTCCATGGCAGAACCGAGGGCGGACTTGATCTGGTCGGAGCCGGGCCGAAGCTTGCCAAGGGCCGCAAACTGCTGTTCGGTTTCGGCGTGACGGGCAGCCTTTGCCATCGCGAGATGCATCGACTGACGAACGCTTGCGTCATCAGGACGCTGGGAAGAGAGAGCAGCAAGCTGCGCTCCTTCCAGACGACCGCGCTTCGGCTCGGCCGGCGCGCTGCCTGGAAGGCGGGAGAATTTCGAAATATCGAGATTGCGGTCCGCAGTGCGCGCCGATGCAGCCACGAGATGCTCGCGCGCCGTTGGTGGCGCAAGCAGGGCCGTTTCGAACCTGATGCTGGGGGCAGACTTGACCGAGGTCGCGACCGTGACCATCGAGGCACCAACCAGCGCCGCTACGGTAAAGCCGACGCCAAGCGCCATATTCGTCATGAGTGAGCGGGACTTCTTGCGGCGCGCCTGCGCCGAGGATGCTTTCGATGCCGCTTTGCGACCGTTCTGCTTCGAAGCTTTGGATTCCAACTGACGCGCCATTACTCGTTACCCGAACCGTTACTCACACCGGCAAGGCCTGCTTTCGCAGTCTTGCCCGCAAGATCAAAGCGGACTGAGAAAGCAGACAGGATCTGCTCATCGCCGCCAATCGACTGCATATGAGAATGAACGATTATGGTAACCAATGTCTTTACGCCGCCCCGATTTGGTTTCGGTGGTGCACTTAAAAGCGCATACCGCCGGAAGTTAAGCAGAAATGCGGCAAAGGGGTGTTCGACCCTGCCCGCAGGTCCGGTGTCTAGCTCGTCGACTGTTGCTGTTTAGCGACAAAAGTTAACAAACTCAAGGCTTACACCGGTTTTTAACTGGTGCGACATTTGAGGTACGAAATCGCACCCGCAATTTTGAGGGGGTAAGATGCGGCAAGCCCGAGCCAAAGTGTGGCGACACTCTGCCTGAACCCACATGCGAAAATGGGCGCCTCTGTGGAGGCGCCCATGGATCGTGGAGTTTTGAAGGGATGCGGTGAACGGCTCAACCGTCGGCCCGGCGAATGGACCGACCTTCCATGAAGAAGAAGGGCCGCAATTTCACACCCAGCACATTTCCGGCAAACGCCGCGACTGCCCAGAGATAACCATGCAGGCTGCCGGACGCGATGCCGGAGAAATAGGCTCCGATATTGCAGCCATAGGCGATTCGCGCACCGTAGCCGAGCAGCAGGCCGCCAACGACGGCCGCAAGGATCGAACGCAGCGGGATGTCGAGGCTGGGAGCAAACTTTCCAGCCAGTGCCGCCGCCAGCATGGCGCCCGCGATGAGGCCGAAATCCATGACGGATGTGACATCGGCAAACACGCTTCCGGCCAGAGCCTTAGCATTCCCCGGCTGCTGCCAATAGGCCCAGGCTGTCGGATCAAAGCCGATCGCCTGCGCGCCCTTCGCACCCCAGAGCGCGAAGGCGGACGTGATCCCCCAGGGACGGCCGGCGATTGCGAGCGTCGCGAAATTGAGGATGACGAGTGCAATCGCGCCAGCCACCAGCGGCCACGGACCACGCAGATAGCGGGCAAGACCGTGCCGTGGCGAAAGTGGTGCCTGTTCAAGTGCGCCGTTGCGCCGCTTCTCGACGATCACAGTGATCGCTGCGATCGCCGCGAATATGGCAAGCGATACCGCAATGCCGCCAAACGCACCGAACGTCTGAAACAGAGACGTCGGCGGCAGCGAAGGAAGACTGACCCACCAGTCGAAGTGGATGGTGGCGAGAACCGAACCGACGATGAAGAAGAACAGGGTCACTAGCATGCGCGCATTGCCGCCACCGGCGGTAAACAGCGTGCCGGATGCACAACCGCCGCCAAGCTGCATCCCGATGCCGAACATGAAGGCGCCGACGATCACGCCGATACCGGCCGGCGAGATATTGCCGCGCACCTCGGTGCCGAACAGAACGCCGTTGGATAGAGCCGGGAAAAACAGGATGACGGCAAGTGCCAGAAGAATCATCTGAACGCGAAGACCCCGGCCCCGGCCCTCCGCAATGAAGACACGCCAGGCAGACGTGAACCCGAAGGCCGCGTGATAGAGCGCGATGCCAAGCCCGCCTCCGATGAGGAAGAGCGCACCTTGGGCTGGACCATAAGCGAGGCCGAGCGCAACGGTGCCGACAACAAGCACGATGAGAGCGCCGAGACCGGGAAAACCGATCGGCGGCAGGCCTTCAGCCCGCGTTTCTAGCGAAGACGACAGTGACATGGGAGAAACTCCGTGAAGATGACCTCTAGATAGGGTTGTGGTCCGCATCCGACGAGGAATCACGTTTCAACATTCGGCTCGAAACCGGATTGAGATTTCAGATCCGTCAGCAAAAGCGATCGAGTCATCTTCAGACATCCTAGAAACCGCGGAGATCAGATGACCGCAGAACCTGCCACCAAGGCCGACCGTTTCGTCACAAATGATTTGGAGCGACGATCGTGTTGGGCAGAAGAGGCTTGATCGATGCCGCCATGCTTGGCATCTTCGTGTGACAAGGAAGAACCACTCGTGAGGACGATCTATGAAAGCGCTGCTCCTGATCGACATCCAGAATGGCTTCTGCCCTGGCGGCAACCTCGCTGTTGCCCACGGTGACGACATCGTGCCGATCGCAAACAGCCTCATTTCCGACGGCGGTTACGACGTGATCGTCGCCTCGCAGGACTGGCATCCCGCCAATCACGGCAGCTTCGCCTCCCAGCATCCGGGCAAGAAACCATTCGACATGGGCGAGCTCTCCGGCCAGCCGCAGGTCATGTGGCCGGATCACTGCGTGCAGGAAACACCGGATGCGGAATTCCACCCGGATCTCGATATCGGCGCAGTCGATTATATCCAGCAGAAGGGCGAAAACCCTGCGGTCGACAGCTATTCCGCCTTTCGCGACAACGACCAGGCCGCCCTTACCGGCCTTGCCGGTTACCTCCGGGCACAGCAGATTACGGAGCTTGACGTTTGCGGTCTCGCCACGGACTACTGCGTGAAGTTTTCAGCCTTGGACGCTGTCGAAATGCTGCCGGACGTCAAAGTGCGCTTCATCGAGGATGCGAGCCGCGGCATAACACCCGAGGGCGTCAGGGCTGCCATCGAGGAGATGCGCGCCAACGGCGTCGGCATTATCAAGAGCAGCGAGATTCTCGCGGACTGACGCACTCCGCGCCGCCGATCGTTCAGCAAAATCGATACACGCATCAACGCAATTCGATTGTCACCGGGCGCTCACGTGCATAAACGAAGCATTGCACGCGCACGCATCGGAAGACACATGAGTTTCAGCGAACCGATCACCACAAGCGGCCAGATCAGGAACGGATTGAAGAAGGGCTTCGTCATCGTCCTCTCCTCAGCCCCGTTCGGCATCCTGTTCGGAGCGATCGCCATCGACAACGGTTTCAGCATGGCGGAAGCGGCGCTGATGAGCGCGTTTGTCTTTGGCGGTGCGAGTCAGTTGGTCGGGATCGAACTGTTCGGCCACCATGTCGCGGCCTGGATGATCGTGCTCTCGGTGCTCGCCGTC
>Ga0213836_100274_pt1 | contig 46856 bp, 49 predicted proteins | sample SWPATP03_FD_160578 | JGI IMG/M metagenome (GOLD analysis project Ga0213836, IMG submission 160578) | Coastal seawater microbial communities from Marineland, Florida, United States - SWPA TP0 #3 | ecosystem: Environmental > Aquatic > Marine > Coastal | place: USA: Florida | collected 2016-08-05
CGAGTCCGCCACCAGGAAATGCCCCAGCGCCGTCAGCCCCACCCCGATCTCGACCCAGCCGAACGCCGCAAGCGGGCGCCGCAACCGACCCGCCAGCCGCCCGAACAACCAGCCCCCCATCGCGATCCCGGCAAAGAAGATCGCGATGGTCAGCGCCGCCGCCTGCGCCGTGGAGCCGAACAGCAGCCCCAGCTCGCGCACCCACAGCACCTGATAGACCAGCGCCGCCGCCCCGGAGAACACGAACAGCACCCCCAGCAGGGGCAGGTGGCGCAGCGGCATGGGAAGGGCTCCGGCAAGGCTCAGGCCCGGGTTATAGTGTAACGCTGAGGCCGGCAACCCGCAGGAAACCGTCACGACCCCCGCGCGGCGCAGGAAACCCTTGACACGGGCCGGCGAAACGGCCCTCCTGTGCCGGCTCAGGTGCCCCGCGCTGGTGGGGTGAAAAGGGAAGCCGGTGCGAATCCGGCGCTGCCCCCGCAACTGTAAGCGGCGAGCGCGGTTCGAACATGCCACTGGGGCGCGCCACGGCGCATCCCCGGGAAGGCCGGACCGTGCAGCGACCCGCAAGCCAGGAGACCTGCCCGAGCCGATCACCCTGCTCCGGCGCGGTGGGCGCCCGGGCAACGGCATCCGTCCGTCGCGGTGACATGTCGTCGGGCCGTTCCTTCGGGTGCGGCCCTCCTTGTCCCGGGCGCGTGCCGGATGCGGCGCGTGGCCCCTGCGCTGATGGAGGGTGCATGCGCAAACCCCTTTCCGCCGTCCTTGCGGCGAGCCTCGTCGCGACCGCCGTTCCCGCCACGGCCCAGCAGGCGTTCCGGCTCGATGAGATCGTCTTCGCCGGCGGGCTCTCGCCGGTGCCGCAGGCGGCGCTGGGCCGCTCGGTCACGGTGATCACCGCCGACGAGATCCGCGACCGGCAGATCGACCAGCTTCCTGATCTGCTGCGCAGCCTGCCGGGCATCGCGGTCAACCGCACCGGCGGACCCGGTGGGCTGGTGGACCTGCGCCTGCGCGGCACCAAGGCCCGGCATGTGCTGGTGATCATGGATGGCGTGCGACTCGACCTGCCGCGCTTTGGCGGGACCAACATCACGGGCCTCCAGACCGCCGATATCGAGCGCATCGAGATCCTGCGCGGGCCGCAATCGGTGTTCTTCGGCTCCGACACCATCGGGGGTGTGATCTCGATCACCACCACCCGCGCCCGCGATCCGGGCTTCGCGGGTCGCGCAGGCGTGGAAGCCGGCAGCGATCGCACGATCGGGTTGGATTTCGGTCTGACGCAACGCGGCGCGCGCGGCGGCATTGCCCTGAGCGGCGTCTTGCGCAACGAGGGCGGGTTCGACGTCTCCGCCACGCCCGGCGGCGCCCGTGACGGGATGCGCATCCGCACCCTGAACCTGTCGGGCGACTTCGCCCTGACCGAGACCTGGCGCATCGGCGCGCAACTCCGCCTGCGCAACCAGAGAAACGAGTTCGATGGCTTCGACTTCGGCGCCCCGGCGGCCAACGTGGTCTTCGATCAGGACAATTTCGACGTCATCCGCGAACGCATCGCCAGCGTCTTTGCGGAAGGAGAGCTCCTTGACGGCCGCATGGAGCTGACGCTGCGCCCCAGCCGCTTCCGCGACACGCCCACCGGTTTCGCCGATGCCGTGTTCAGCAGCAGGCAGCGGCACACACGCACGGAGCAGGCCGCGCGCGGCACCATTGCGCTCGATGCACCGACCCTTGGCGCGGCGCGGCATACGCTGGCGTGCGGCATGAACTCGCAGTCGGGCTCGACTGGGCCGCGACGGACCGCACCCTCGTCTCTGTCGATGCCCGCCGGGTGGTGAACAACCTTGATTTCGACTTCGAGGGCTTCGGCCGTCGCGAGGTGCGCCTGCCCGACTACACGGTGGTGAACATCGCGGCGCGGCATGCGCTGACCGACGGGGTGGAGCTGACCGCCCGGGTGAACAACCTGTTCGACCGGCGATATCAGGAGGTGCTGGGCTATGCCGCGCAACCGCGGACGGCGTATGTCGGTCTGGCCGCGCGGTTCTGAGCGGCTGCGGGCGCTGGCGCTGGGGCTTGCCCTCGGCGCCGCGCTGCCCGCCGGCGCGGAGGCGCCGCAGCGGGTGGTGTCGATGAACCTCTGCACCGACCAGTTGGCGCTGATGTTGGCGGCGCCGGGGCAGGTGATCTCGGTCACCTGGCTTGCCCACCGCGAGGATCTCTCGCCGATGGTCGAGGCCGCCCGCGGCCTGCCGTCCAACCGCGGCACGGCCGAGGACGTGGCGATGCTGCAGCCCGACCTCGTGCTCGCGGGGCGCTTCACCACCGTCGCCACGGTCGAGATGCTGACGCGCCTCGGCATCCCCGTGGTCCGGTTTCAGCCCGAGAACAGCCTCGACGATGTGGAGGCGAGCATCGCCCGCATGGGCGCGGTGCTGGGCCGCGAGGCCGAGGCTGCGGCGCGCATCCAAGCCTTCCGCCGCGACCGCGCGGCGCTGGCCGCCCACATCGCGCCCCTGCCGCCCGAGCGCGCTGCCCTCTACAGCGCCCGCGGCTTCACCAGCGGGCCGGCGAGCCTTGCCGGCGACATCCTGCGCGCCGCGGGGCTGGCCAACATAGCCGAGGAGCTGGGGATCGGCCGCGGCGGCCTGCTGGCGCTGGAGGCGCTGATCCTCGCCGACCCCGACCGGCTGGTGCTGGGCCGCCGCCACCCCGGCCGCTCCGAGGCGCAGGCGCTGCTCGATCACCCGGTGCTGGGCGCCATGCCGGCGCATGCCCGCGGCACGCCCATGGCCGACCGCGACTGGATCTGCGGCACGCCGCATGTGCTCGCCGCCGTCATCGCCCTCATTGCCGCGCGCGAGGACGGCGCGTGACGGGGCGGCTGGCGCTCACCCTCGGCGCGGCGGTGGCGGCGCTGTTTCTCGCCTCGCTGCTGGTGGGGCCGGCGGGGGTGCCGGCTACCCTGGCGCTCCGGGCGCTGGTGGTGGCCGACGACCCGCTGCTCGCGCTGGTGATGCGCGAGGTGCGGCTGCCGCGCGCGGTGCTGGCGCTGGTGATCGGCGCGGGGCTGGGCCTCGCCGGGGCGGCGATGCAGGGCTATCTGCGCAACCCGCTGGCCGAGCCGGGGCTGCTGGGCGTCTCGGGGGCGGCGGCGCTGGGCGCGGTGATCACGCTGCAGACGGGGCTGGCGGTGCTGGTGCCCGGGCTTCTGCCCTTCGCCGCGCTGGCGGCGGCGCTCGCCGCCGTGGGGCTGCTCGCCATGCTCGCCGGCCCGAGGGGTGGCTCGCTGACGCTGATCCTTGCCGGCATCGGCGTCTCGGCGCTCTGCGGGGCCGGGGTGACGCTCGTACTCAACCTCTCGCCCGACCCCTTCGCCGCCAACGAGGCGCTCTTCTGGCTGATGGGCTCGCTGGCCGACCGGTCCTGGAGCCATGTGGCCATCGCCGCGCCCGTCATCCTCGCCGGCATCGCGCTGCTGCTGACCCAGGCCCGCGGCTTTGCCGCGCTGACGCTGGGCGAGGATGCGGCGGCCTCGCTGGGCGTGGACCTCACCCGCCTCAGGCTTGCCGTGATGCTGGGGGTGGCGGCGATCGTCGGCGCCAGCACGGCGGTGGCGGGCGCCATCGGCTTCGTCGGCCTCGTGGTGCCGCACATCCTGCGCCGCTTCGTCCGCGCCAGCCCCGCGGCGCTGCTGGCCGCCTCGGCGCTGGGAGGTGCGGCCATGGTGCTGGCGGCCGACATCGCCGTGCGCCTGGTCCTGCCCGGCCGTGACCTGAGACTCGGCGTGCTGCTGGCCATCGTCGGCGCGCCCTTCTTCCTGCACCTGATCCTGCGGCAGCGCCTCGCTGCGCAATGACCGGGAGCCCCCGATGCCCGACCTGACGCTCACCCTGCAAACCCATCTCGCCGCGCCCGGGACCGGCTGGTCGATGGGCTCCTTCGGCGCCATCGCCGAATTCCACCAGGACCCGGGAGAGCCCGCGCAGCCCATCGCGCCGCTGGGCCGGGTCACGGGCCGCGGCGGGATCCGGCTGACCGGCGCCGAGGCAGCCCGGCCCGTGGCCTATGAGCTGACCTCCGGCCGGCCCGAGCGCTGGGGGCACGGCGTCGCGCTGTGCCTGCCCGCGGCCGAGGCGGCGGTGACGCGGCGGGCGGTGCTGACCGAGCTGGGCCCCGACCGCGAGCCGCTGCGCGCGCAGGATGCGGGTGAGGTGCTCTTCGACATGGGCCTCGACCAGCCGCAGGTGGTGTTCTGCATCCGCACCCGCGACCCGGCCCTGCTGGACACCCTGCGCGCCGCCGCCGGCCGGTCGCTGTTCGAGCCCGGCAACACGGCCATGGGCGCGATCCTCGCCGCCCACCCGCACCGGTTGGCGCTGACGGCGCTGGGCCGCGTGGAGGTCTATCAGAAGATCGGCGGACCCGAGACGGGGGGCAAGTCGCCCCCCGGCCCGCACACCCATGTCCTGCCGAACCTGTTGCGCGCAAAGCGGACGCATTCGGCCAACATCGCCCTGCCCGAGGGGCTGATCCCCTGCGCCTTCTTCTACCCGCCGAACCCGCTGGCCGATGCCATGGGCGAGACCCGGCCCTTCGATGCCGCCGCGGACGCCGCCTTCGCCCGGCTTTTCGACGCCTGGGGCCTGCCCGAGCCGCAGGCCGTGAAGGGCACGCTTGCCGGGATGCTGGCCGCCGGCGCCCCTCCCGACAGCCTGCAGCCCGCCACTCGCGAGGGCCGCCGGGCGCTGCGCGTCGCCCTGCGCCAGCGGCGGCAGACCCATGGCGAGGATCCACAGCTCGCCGCCTGGATCGCCCATCACGACCGCCCCGGCGCCGCGCTGGCCGATGAGGGCGAGGGGCCGGAGGCCGCCCCGCCCGACCGGGTCGGGCATTGAGCATGGACGGCATCGCCCACGCCACAGCCCGCCACCCCGCCACGCCCGGCACCGCGCCGCTGATGGAGGTCGCGGGGCTGGGCGTCCGCCGCCGCGGCCGCGCGGTCCTGCAGCGCGTGAGTCTCCGCCTCTCCGCAGGCGAGTGCCTGGGCCTGATCGGCCCCAACGGCGCGGGCAAGTCCACGCTCCTGCGCGCGGCGCTGGGGCTGGAGCGGGCCGAGGGCCGCGCGTCGCTGGCCGCGCTGCCCGCAGCCGAGCGGGCGCGCCGCGTCGCCTATCTTCCGCAGGGGCGCGAGGTGGCCTGGCCCATGCCGGTGCGCGACCTCGTGGCGCTGGGCCGGCTGCCCCATCTGGCCCGGGGCGCGGCGCTCCCGCCCGAGGCCGCCGCCGCCGTCGACGCGACGCTGCGCGCGCTCGACCTCGCGGCCCTGGCCGAACGCGCCGTGACGGAGCTGTCGGGCGGTGAGCTTGCCCGAACCCTCCTTGCCCGCGCGCTGGTGCAGGACACGCCCCTGATCCTGGCCGACGAGCCGGTGGCGGGCCTCGACCCCGCCCATCAGATCGAGGTGATGCGCCTCCTGGCCGGACTCGCGCGCGCCGGGCGGGGGGTGATGGTGACCTGCCACGACCTCGGCCTCGCCGCCCGTTTCTGCACCCGGATCGCGGTGGTGGCCGAGGGGCGGCTCGTGGCCGACGGACCACCCGAGGCGGTGCTGACGCCGGCCCTCCTCGGCCGGGTCTTCGGCATACGCGCGCGTCTGGAGGCTAGGCCCGAGGGCCTGATCTGCCTGCCGCTCGACACCTTGCCGGGGCGCGACGGCGATGGCTGAGCCGTACGCCCGCGCCGCTCCGCCGGAGGCGGAGGTCCTGTGTTCCGTCTGCCCCCGGCTGGGCCGGCCCTGCCCGGCCGCCCGCGCCGTCGCGGCCACTCTGGGGCAGGCCCATGCCGTCGCCAGGCGCCTCGCCCCGGCGCTGGAGATCACCGGCCGCGCCCGCCTCGACGGCTGCCGCCAGAGCTGTGTCGCGCTCTATCGTGTGTCGCCGGCGGGGGTGGAGCTGTTCTGCGGCGTGGCCCCCACGGCCGACATCGGCCGCCTTTCGGCTTTGGTCCGCGGCTTTCTGCGGGCGGAGACGGCGGCGTGGACCGACGACGGGCCGCGGCCGCTGGCCTTCGCGATGATCGAAAGCCCCCCGCCGGCCGGGGATAGATCGTCGCAGGCGCTCCGTTTGCCGTGTTAGCTGTTTACTTCGCCGGGCGGCCTGCCATCCTGCATGCGATGGTGCGCGGCGCCCGGACCTCCCGGGCCCGCCTGAAAAGGGAACGTGGTGCGCCCTGGCCGGGCAATTCCGCGGCTGCCCCCGCAACTGTGAGCGGCGAGCGAAACCGGAAGACGCCACTGGGACGACCCCGCCGTCGGGGCGCCCGGGAAGGCCCGGAGGAGCCCCGACCCGCGAGCCAGGAGACCTGCCATCGTGAAGCGTTGACCCGGGCGGGGTGCTCCGGAGGGACGCGGCCAGCCGCGGCGACAGCCATGCCGGGGCGACACCGCGCCGTCCGGCCGCGACAGGAGGCCCGCGACAGGAGGCAGGTGAGATGATGGCCCTCGACGCCCTTCCCAACCCCGGACGGCACCGGCTGTTGCGCATCGTCTATGCCAGCCGCGACCGAGACGGCATATCGCCGGCCGCCGTGACCGCCCTGGTGCGCGGCGCCGCCCGCGCAAACCAGCGCCGCCGGGTCTCGGGCGTGCTGCTGCACGGGGACGGGCGCTTCGTGCAGTGGCTGGAGGGGCCGGGCGGGGCGCTGTGCGACCTGATGGCCCGGATCGTCGCCGACCCGCGGCACGACGAGGTGCGGCTCCTCGGCGTCGGCTGGACCGACGGGCGCCGATTTGCCCGCTGGCCGATGCAACTGGCCCGGGCCGGAGACGTGGCCGGCATCGACGCCTTCGACACCCTTGCCGTGCAGCACCGCGAGCCGCCCGAAGGCAACGGCCGCAGCGGCATCGCCGCCTTCGCCGATGGGTTGCTGCAGCTCGGCGGCGATGGCCCTGCCGGGTTTCCGCCCGGCACCGGGTCCAGCCTGCGCGCCCGCGCCGATGTGGTGGAGGCGACCTGCGCCGAGCTTGCCCGCGCCTGGACCGAGGACCGCTGCCGCGGCTTCGAGGTCTCGCTGGCGCTCGCGCGTCTGGGCGGGTTGTGGCAGCGCGCCGGCCGCAGCCCCGAACCGCTGCGCCCCCAAGGCGAGGCCAGCGTCGTCGTGCCTCCCGGCGCGGGCGAGATCCTCGGCGCGATCGTCAAGGCCGACCTGATGCGCGCCGCCGGCCTCTCGGTGCGTGTGATCGTGGAGGAAGGCGAGGCCGCCACCCTCGCCGCGCTGGCCGGCGGAACCGAGCCCGTCGTGGTCGCGGCCCCAAGGGTTTGCCATTGCGGCGACGCGGGCCGTGCCGCGGCCTTCGCCGACCGGCTGCGCACCCGCCTACCCGGGCGCTGCGTCCTGATCGGCGGCGCCGGGGCGGGGCCGCTGGTGGACCTGCCCGCGCGGCTGCGGCTGCGCCTCGACGATACGGCCGGCATGCCCGCGGCCTCGGTCGCCTGGGCCGCGCTGGCCGAGGTCGCACGCCTCGCGCAAGGCCCCCGCCCGGGATGAGCCGCGCGCTGATGCTGCAGGGCACCGGCAGCAATGTCGGAAAGTCGATGCTGGTCGCGGGCCTGTGCCGCGCCGCCCGCGCCCGTGGCCTGCGGGTGGCGCCTTTCAAGCCGCAGAACATGTCCAACAACGCCGCCGTGACCGAAGACGGGGGCGAGATCGGCCGGGCGCAGGCGCTGCAGGCGCTGGCCTGCGGGCTGGCGCCCCACACCGACATGAACCCGGTGCTGCTGAAGCCCGAGACCGAGACCGGCGCGCAGGTGGTGGTGCAGGGCCGCCGCCTCACCTCGACGCGGGCGCGCGAGTATGCGGGGCTGAAGCCGCAGCTCATGGGCGCGGTGCGCGAGAGCTTCGCCCGGCTCCGCGCCGCCCATGACCTCGTGATCGTCGAGGGCGCCGGCAGCCCCGCCGAGGTCAACCTGCGTGCCGGCGACATCGCCAACATGGGTTTTGCCCGGGCCGAGGACGTGCCGGTGGTGCTGGTGGGCTGCATCGACCGCGGCGGCGTGATCGCCCAGATCATCGGCACGAAGGCGGTGCTCGACCCCGCCGACGCCGCCATGGTCGCGGGCTTCGTCATCAACAAGTTCCGCGGCGATCCGCGGCTCTTCGACGACGGCTATGCGCTGATCGCGGCGCGCACCGGCTGGCCCGGCTTCGGCGTGCTGCCCTGGTTCCCCGACGCCTGGCGCCTGCCGGCCGAGGATGCGCTGGACCTCGCCACGCCGCGCCGCACGGAGGGGCTGCATGTGGTGTGCCTCGCCTTCTCGCGCATCGCCAATTTCGACGACCTCGACCCGCTGGCGCAGGAGCCGGGCGTGCGGCTGACGATGCTCGGCCCCGGCCGGGCGATCCCCGGGGACGCCGACCTCGTGATCCTGCCCGGCGCCAAGTCCACCCGCGGCGATCTGGCCTTCCTCCGCGCGCAGGGGTGGGATGTGGACCTCACCGCCCATCTGCGCCGCGGCGGGCAGGTGCTGGGCATCTGCGGCGGCTATCAGATGCTCGGGCGCAGCGTCGCCGATGCGGAGGGGATCGAAGGGCCGGCGGGGACCGACCCCGGCCTCGGCTTCCTGGACGTTGCAACCGTAATGACCCCGCACAAGCGCCTGACCGAGGTGCAGGCCGTCCACGCCGCCACCGCCCTGCCCTTCGAGGGCTACGAGATCCACATCGGCCGCACCGAGGGCCCCGACCGCGCCCGCCCCTTTGCCCATGTGGCAGGCACCCCCGAGGGCGCCATCAGCCCCTGCGGCCGCGTGGCGGGCAGCTATCTGCACGGGATGTTCCGCAACGACGGCTTCCGGGCGGCCTGGCTCGCCGGGTTCGGGGTCGCGGCCGGGGGCACGGCCTACGCCGCCGGCGTCGAGGCGACGCTGGACGCGCTGGCGGCCCATGTCGAGGCGCATCTGGACGTGGCGGGGCTGCTGGCCCTGGCCAGATGATCCGGACAGGCGTTCTGGTCATCGGCGGCGGTTTCGCCGGCCTCTGCGCCGCCATCGCCGCGCGGCAGGCCGGCGCGGCGGTGCTGCTGGCCGATGCCGCACCGGCGCCTCTGGCCGGCGGCAATGCGCGGCATTGCCGCAACATCCGGCTCGCGGCCGAGGCGGCGACGCCCTGGCAGCGGGGCGCCTACCCGGCAGGGGAGCTCCTGACGGACCTGATCGCCGCCGGCGCCCCCGATGCCGCCCTCGCGCATGTCGTCGCCGCCGGCGCAGCGGACCTCGGCCCCTGGCTTGTGGCGCAAGGGGTGGCCTTCGAGCCCTGGGCCGACGGCAACCTGCCGCCCTCGCGCCGCACCGCCTTCTTCCGCGGCGGCGGGCAGGCGATGACCAACGCGCTTTTGCGCCGTGCCGCGGTGCTGGGGGTGAAGGTCCGTCACCGCTGGGAGGTGCGGGCGCTCGATCCCGTGGCGCTGGACCCACATTACGACGCGCCCTTGCGCGTCCCCGTGGCGACGCCGGAGGGCACGGTGACGGTGGAGGCGGCCGCGGTGGTGCTCGCCTGCGGCGGCTACGGCGGCGACCGGGCGCGGCTGGCCGAGGCCCTGGGCCCGGCGGCCGAGGCCATCGCCAACCGCGGCACGCCGCACCAGTCGGGGGCGCCGCTGTGGGGGCTGCTGGGGGCCGGCGCCGCCGCAGCCGGCCGCCCGGGCGACGCGCATCTGGTGGCGGTGGACGCCCGCGCCCCGATGGACGACGCCGGCATCGTCAGCCGCATGGACGGGATGCGGCTGGGCCTCGTGGTGGGCGCCGACGGCCGGCGGATGCGCGACGAGGGCGACCCCGCCGGCCCCGCCCGCTTTGCCGTCTGGGGGCAGGCGCTGGCCGCCCGGCCCGACCCGCGCGGCTGGCTCCTGCTCGCGCCCGAGGCGGCAGAGCGGCTGCCGCCGATGCTGGATCCGCCCCTGCGCGCCGAGAGCCCGGCGGCGCTGGCCCGGGCCTGCGGGATCGACGCCGAGGGGCTGGCCGCCACCCTCGCCGGCGCCGGGCCGCACCGCGCGCCTGCCGATCTGCCCCTGCCCGGGCCGGAGGGGCCGATCCTCGCGCTGCCGATGCGGCCGGGGATCAGCTTTACCCGGCATGGGCTGGCGGTGGACAGCACCGCGCGGGTGCGTCTGGCCACTGGCGGCACGGCGCCGCGCCTCTTCGCGGCGGGGGCGGCGATGTACGGGGCGGTGATGGGGCCGCGTTACCTGTCCGGCTCGGCGCTGACGGTCGCGGGGATCTTCGGGCGGATCGCCGGGGCCGAGGCGGCTGCGCTTGCGCCGCGCGCGCGCGCCCCTGCGCCGCGGTCGCCGATGGTCCTGCGGCCCCCGCCCCCCCCGGCCCCTGCCGATCCGCTGGCCGAGGCCCGGCGGGCGCTGAACATCTGCAACAGCTGCGGCTTCTGCACCGCGCTTTGCGCCGTCTTCCCGGCGGCGAAGCTGCGCGAGGGGCTCGGGCGCGGCGACCTGAGCCATCTGGCACATCTCTGCCACGACTGCGGCTCCTGCCTCGACGATTGCCAGTACGCCCCGCCGCATGCCTTCGCCGTGACCCTGCCGGCGACGCTCGCGGCCGTGCGGGCGCAGGACTACGCCGGGGTGGCGGCCGGACCTGCTGCGGAAACCCATGCCCCGCAGGCGCAGGCGGCAGTCTTCACGACCTGCCTGCTCGGCGCCCCGCTGCTGGCCGCGGCGACCGACCTGCGCACCGTCTGGCTGGCCACCGGCCTCGGCGCCGCCGGCGCCTTCGTGCTGCTCGGGCTCCGTCTCGGACGCTTCTGGCGCACCTCGCGCGGGCCGCTTCTGCGCCACGGTCTGCGCCCGCTGGTGCAGGCGGCGCGCAACGCCCTGACGCTGCGCTATCTGGGCGGGGACGGCCATGTCTGCGAGGACCGTGCCGGGCCTGTCAGCCCTCTGCGGCGGCGCAGCCACCATCTGCTGCTGGCCGGGCTGCTGGTCGGGCTGATCGGCGCCCACGCCGGCCCGTGGCCGGTCGCGGCGGCGGTCCTGGGAGGTGGGGCGATGCTGGCCGGCCTGGCAGGGCTGGAGATCGCACGCCGGCGGGCAGGCGCTGCGGCGCGGGCTGCGGCCAACCGGCTGCTGGGGGCGCAGCTCGCCCTCCTCGCCGCGACCGGGCTGGGGCTGGCGCTCGTCCCCGCGGGGACGGGCGGCATGCCGGCACTGCATGCGGGCGCCGTGCTGGGCCTCGCGCTTGCGCTACCCTTCGGCAAGCTGGGGCATGGCGGCTGGCGCGGGCTGGCCCTCTATCGCCACGCCGCCGAGCGCGCGGCAAAACGCCCATCCGGCAGCCTGTCCAGCAAGCTTGACAAGCTGACTGGCGGGCGGGCATGACACCGGGGCTGGTGCCCGCCTTCGGGTGGGTGAAAAGGGAATGCGATACGGCGCCGCGAGGCGTCGCAAGCGCAGCCGCCCCCGCGACCGTGACCGGAGAGGTCGCCCACAGCCACTGGCCCCACGGGGCCGGGAAGGCCGGGCGCCCGCCAGAGGGTCTGAGCACCCCCTGACATCCGCAAGCCGGGAGACCTGCCAGCGGCGCACCCCTCATGGTGCGTTGACGTGACAGCAGGCGGGGTGCCCTGCGCGCGCTTTTCCGGCGCCCGCGCCGGACCGGCGTCGGCCCGTGCTCCCCCGCCCCCAACCGCGTCGCGGAGGGCGACGCAAGGGAGCCGACCATGACCCTGCCCCGCAGGCGCCTTTCCGATTGCGCCCGGCCACGCCCGGCAGTCCACCCGGCCCGGGACGGATGAGCGACCCCCTCGTCGTGGCGCCCGACGCCGCGCCCGCGGACCGGCCAGCGCCCCAACCGGCGCCGGTGGAGTTGCTCGTCTGCACCACCTGCCGATCGAAACCCGCCGTGCCGCTGCCGGAGCCCCCGCCCGAGGACGCCCCCCGCGCCGGCGCCCTGCTGCTCGACGCGCTGGCCGCGCTGGGCTGGCCGCCCGGTGTGACCCTGCGCCCGGTCGAATGCCTGTCGAACTGTTCGGCCGGCTGCACCATCGCGCTGCGGGGCCCCGGGCGCTGGAGCTATGTCTACGGCAACCTCACCCCCGAACAGGCCGCCACCGTGGCCGAGGGCGCGGCCCTCTACCGCGCCGCGCCCGACGGCCTCGTGCCTTGGCGCGAACGCCCGGAACATTTCCGCAAGAACTGCGTCGCCCGCATCCCTCCCCTGGAGCCCCCCGCATGACCGACCTCGCGAAACTCCCCGTCACCGTGATCACCGGCTTTCTGGGCTCGGGCAAGACCACGCTCATCACCCATCTGATGCGCAACGCCGGCGGGCGCCGGCTGGCGGTGGTCGTGAACGAATTCGGCGATGTCGGCGTGGATGGCGAGATCCTGAAGGGCTGCGCGCTGCCCGACTGCCCCGAGGACAACATCGTCGAGCTGCCCAACGGCTGCATCTGCTGCACCGTGGCCGACGACTTCATCCCCACCATCGAACGCCTGATGGCGCTGGAGCCGCGCCCCGACCACATCCTGATCGAGACTTCCGGCCTGGCGCTGCCGAAGCCCCTGCTCAAGGCCTTCGACTGGCCCGCGATCCGCTCGCGCATCACCGTGGACGGGGTGATCGCCGTGGCCGATGCCGAGGCGGTGGCGGCAGGCCGCTTCGCGCCCAATCCCGCGGCGGTGGAGGCCCAGCGCGCCGCCGACGAGAGCCTCGACCACGAGACCCCGCTGTCGGAGGTGTTCGAGGACCAGATCGCCTGTGCCGATCTCGTGCTGCTGACCAAGCCCGACCTCGCCGGGGCGGAGGGCCTGGCGGCGGCGCGGGCGGTGATCAGGGCCGAGGCACCGCGGCCGGTGCCGATGATCGAGGTGGCCGAGGGCGCGGTGGACCCGGCCGTGGTGCTGGGCCTCGCGGCGGCGGCCGAGGCCGACCTCGAGGCGCGCCCCAGCCACCACGACGGCGCCGACGACCACGACCATGAGGATTTCGAGAGCTTCGTGGTGGAGCTGCCCGAGCAGGCGGACCCGGCCACCCTGGCCGCGCGGATCGAGGCGCTGGCGCGGGGCCACGGCATCCTGCGGGTCAAGGGGTATGCGGCGGTCGCGGGCAAGCCCATGCGCCTGTTGGTGCAGGCGGTGGGCGCGCGGGTCCGGCACCAGTACGACCGGCCCTGGGCCGCGGGGGAGCCGCGCGCCACCCGGCTGGTGGTGATCGCCGAGCACGACGCGATCGACCCTGCCACCCTTCGCGCCGCGCTGGGGGCCTGAGCCGCCCATGCATGTCGTCTTCCGCGAGAGCCACGGGCTGGAGGAGACCGAGGCCCCCACCGATCTGGGGCAGGACCCCGCCGATCTGGTGGTGCTGTCCTTTTCCGACAGCGACCTCGGGGCCTTCGCGGCGGGCTGGCGGGCGGGCGGCGGGCCCGAGGGGCGGCTGCCCTCGCTCAGGCTCGCGAACCTCGCCGCGCTGAAGCACCCGCTGTCGGTGGACACCTATGTCGAGCGGACGCTGGCGGGTGCGCGGGGCGTGCTGGTGCGGCTGATCGGCGGGCGGCCCTATTGGGAATACGGGCTGCAACAGCTTCAGGCGCTGGCGCAGGCGAAGGGCCTGGCGCTGGCGGTGCTGCCCGCGGACGGCCGGCCCGATGCGCAGCTCGACGCGGCCTCGACCCTGCCGGTTTCGACCCTGCGGCGGCTGGCGTCGCTCTGCGATGCCGGAGGGGCCGTGGCCGCGCAGGCGGCGCTGGCGCAACTGGCGCTAGCAGCAGGGCTTTACGCGGCCCCGGTGCGGGGGGCAAAGGTCGTGCCCGAGGTGGGTTCCTGGACGCCCGAGCACGGGGTATCCTGCCCGCTGGTGGACCTCAGCCCGCCCGGCGACCGGCCGCGCATCCTGATCACCTTCTACCGGGCCTATCTGACGGCCGCCGACCTCGCCCCCATGGCGGCGCTCTTCGACGCCTTCCGCGCCCGCGACTGCGACGTCACCGCCCTGTTCGCCCCCTCGCTGAAGGCGCCCGAGGCCGCGGGCTGGCTCGCCCGGCAGGTGGCGCATCTGCGCCCCGCCGCCATCGTCAACGCCACCGCCTTTTCGGCCCGGGGCGCGGACGGGGCCACGCCGCTCGACGCCGCCGGCGTGCCGGTGTTCCAGATCGCCCTCTCCACCGCCACCGAGGCCGCCTGGGCCGAGGCCGAGCGCGGCCTGTCGCCGGCCGACCTCGCCATGCATGTGGTCCTGCCCGAGGTGGACGGGCGAGTCTTCGCCGGCGTCGCCTCCTTCAAGGAGCCGGGGCTGCGCGACCCGGACCTGCAATTCGCACAGTCTGCCCATGCCCCGCGCCCCGACCGGATCGCCGCCATTGCCGGGCGGGTGCTGGCCTGGATCCGCCTTGCCCGCACCCCTCCGACCGACCGGCGGCCGGCGATCCTGCTCTCCACCTATCCCGGCAAGTCCTGGCAGATGGCCCATGCCGTTGGCCTCGACGGCTTCGCCTCCGCCGAGGCGGTGCTCCAGGACCTCGCCGCCGACGGCGTTCCCGTCGCCCCCGGCCGGTCGCTGCCGCAGGCGCTGGCCGGGGAGCGCCTCAGTTGGCCGGTCGCGGCCTATCGCGCCGCGTTGGCCCGCCTGCCCGAGCCCCTGCAACAGGCGCTGGCCGGGGCCTGGGGCCCTCCCGAGGCCGACCCGGCCGTGGCGGACGGCGCCTTCCACTTCCCCGCCACCCGCCGCGGCGCCGCGCTGGTGGCGCTGCAGCCCGAACGCGGCGCACCCGCCACCCGCGACGCCGAGTATCACGACCTGCACCGCATCCCGCGGCACGGCTATGTCGCCTTCTACCTCTGGCTGCGCCACGCCATGGGCTGCGATGTGCTGATCCACATGGGTGCGCACGGCACGCTGGAATGGCTGCCGGGCAAGGCGGTGGCGCTGTCGGCCGCCTGCTGGCCCGAGGCGCTGACCGGCCCCCTGCCGGTGATCTATCCCTTCATCGTCAACGACCCCGGCGAGGCCGCGCAGGCCAAGCGGCGCATCGGCGCCCTCACGCTGGGCCACATCCCGCCGCCCTTACGGCGGGCGGGCACGCCGGACCGCTTCGCCCGGCTCGAATCGGTGCTCGATGAGTTTTCCAACGCCGACGGCCTCGACCCCCGGCGCCGCGACCGGCTGCAGGGCGCGATCCGCGACGAGGCCCGCGCGCTGGGGGTGGAGGACGACCTCGGCCTCGACGCCGTCGCCTGCGCGGCCGAGGCGATCACCCGCATCGACCGCTTCGTCTGCGACGTGAAGGACAGCCAGTTCGGCGACGGCCTCCATGTCTTCGGCCGCGCCCCCGCGCCGCACTGCGCCTTCGATACCCCCGCCGCAGCAGAGGCCGAACGCGCCGGGCTGATGGCGGCGGTGGCGGGCCGGCGCGTGCCCCCGGGCCCCTCGGGCTCGCCCTTCCGCGGCCGGCAGGACGTGCTGCCCACGGGGCGCAACCTCTACACCGTCGATCCCCGCGCCGTGCCCACCCGTGCGGCCCATGCGCAGGGGGTCAGGCTGGCCGAGGAACTCCTCCGGCGCCACCTGCAGGACCACGGCGACTGGCCGAAGGGGCTCGTGGTGGACCTCTGGGGCTCGGCCACCATGCGCACCGCCGGCGAGGACTTCGCCATGGCGCTGCATCTGCTGGGCTGCAAGCCCGTGTGGGATCCGGGCTCCGAGCGCGTCTCGGGCGTGGAGGTGCTGCCCGTCGCGCTGCTCGACCGGCCGCGGATCGACGTGACGCTGCGGGTCTCGGGCCTCTTCCGCGACGTCTTCCCCAGCCTGTCGGCGCTGTTCCAGCAAGCGGTGCGGGCGCTCTGCCAACGCGACGAGGCGCCCGACTGGAACCCTTACGCCGGGAAGGCGCCCGCTCCGCGGGTCTACGGCCCCGCGCCGGGCACCTATGGCCTGGGCATGGGGGCGAGTGCCGAAACCTACACCGAGGACGCCCGGGCCGCGGCCGGGCGGGCCTGGCTTGCGGCCTCGGCCTGGGCGCAGGACGGGCTCGCGGCGCGGCCCGACCCGGCGGGGATCGCCGCGCGGGTGGCCGGGGCGGATGCCTTCGTCCACGCCCAGGACCTGCCCGAGACGGATCTTCTCCTCGCCGCCGACTACGCCGCGCATGAGGCGGGGTTTGCAGCCGCGCAGGCCGTCACCGGCGGGCAGGCCGCGCTCTATCACCTCGACAACACCGACCCCGCCCGCCCCCGCGCCCGCACGCTGACCGAGGAGATCGCCCGCACCGTCCGCGCCCGCGCCGCCCACCCGGGCTGGATCGCCGGCATGCGCCGCCATGGCTTCCGCGGGGCGGCCGAGATCGCGGCAACGCTCGACCACCTCGCCGCCTTCGCCCATCTGGCGGGCGTGGTGCCGGCGCATCTGTTCGACCTCTACCACGACGCCACGCTGGGCGACGCCGACGTCACCGCCTTCCTGGCCGAGGCCAACCCCGCCGCCCTGCGGGCCATGCGCGACCGCTTCGAGGCGCTGGCGGCGGCCGGCCTGTGGCGAACCCGCCGCAACTCCATCGCCGCCGGGATGAAGGGAAACACCCATGCCCTATGACTATGAGACCGACGGCGCCGCGATCTACCGCCAATCCTTCGCCATCATCCGCACCGAGGCGGACCTCGCCCGCTTCGACGCCGACGAGGAACCCGTGGCCGTGCGCATGATCCACGCCGCCGGCATGGTGGAGCTCGCCCCGCACATCCGCTTCTCCCCCGGCTTCGCCGCCGCCGCCCGCACGGCGCTCGCGCAGGGCGCCCCGATCCTGTGCGACGCGCGCATGGTCTCCGAAGGGATCACCCGCGCCCGCCTGCCCGCCGCCAACCCCGTCCTCTGCACGCTGCACGCAGACGGCATCGCCGAGCGTGCCGCGGTGCTGGGCACCACCCGCTCGGCGGCGGCGCTGGAGGACTGGGGCCCCCGCCTCGCCGGGGCCGTGGTGGCAATCGGCAACGCCCCCACCGCGCTTTTCCACCTGCTGACCATGCTCGAAGACCCCGCCTGCCCGCGCCCCGCGGCCATCATCGGCTGCCCCGTGGGCTTCGTTGGCGCCGCGGAATCCAAGGACGCGCTGTGGGCCGCCCGCCCCGCCCCCTGCGCCATCGTCACCGGCCGGCTGGGTGGCAGCGCCATCACCGTCGCCGCCGTCAACGCCCTGGCGAGCCGCGCCGAATGAACCCCGGCATCGTATACGGCCTGGGCCTCGGCCCGGGCGCGGCCGACCTGATGAGCGTGCGCGCCGACCGCCTGCTGCGCGCTGCCCGCCATGTGGCGTATTTCCGCAAGGCCGGCCGGCCCGGGCAGGCCCGCCGCATCGTCGAGGGGCTGATCCCCGCGGGCGCGGCCGAGCATCCCATGGACTACCCCGTCACCACCGAGATCCCGCTGGACGACCCGCGCTACAACGCCACGCTCTCGGCCTTCTACGAGCGCTGCGCCGCCCGGCTGCGCTCGCTGGCCGAGGCCGGCGCAGATGTGGTGGTCCTGTGCGAGGGCGATCCCTTCCTCTACGGCTCCTTCATGCACCTGCATGCCCGGCTTGCCGGCGTGGTGCCGGTGCAGGTCGTGCCCGGCATCCCCGGCATGTCGGCGGCCTGGACCGCCAGCGGCCAGCCCATCACCTGGGGCGACGACGTGCTCACCGTCCTGCCCGGCACCCTGCCCGAGGACCGGCTGACCGCCGCGATCCGCGCCGCCGATGCGGTGGTGGTGATGAAGATCGGCCGCCACCTGCCGCGGCTGCGCCGGGCGCTGGCAGCGGCGGGGCGGGCCGAGGCGGCCGTGCTGGTGGAATACGCCGCCATGCCCGAGGAACGGGTGACGCCGCTCGCCGACTACCCGGGCGACCACGCGCCCTATTTCTCCATCGCGCTGGTCCACGGCCAGGGGCGCCGGCCATGACCGGCTGGCTCGCCATCGCCGGGCTCGGGCCGGGCGCGGAGGCGCTGGTGACGCCCGAGGTGTCCGAGGCCCTCGCGCAGGCCACCGATGTGGTGGGCTACATCCCCTACGTCGCCCGGGTGGCGCCGCGCTCGGGCCTGACGCTGCACGCCTCGGACAACCGGGTGGAACTCGACCGCGCTGCCCATGCCCTGACCCTCGCGGCCGAGGGGCGGCGGGTGGTGGTGGTCTCCTCGGGCGACCCGGGCGTCTTCGCCATGGCCGCCGCGGTGTTCGAGGCGGCCGAAGCCGGCCCGCCGGACTGGACCGCCCTCGACATCCGCGTCCTGCCCGGCATCACCGCGATGCTGGCCGCCGCCGCGCGCGTGGGCGCCCCGCTCGGGCACGACTTCTGCGCGATCAACCTCTCGGACAACCTCAAGCCCTGGCCGCTGATCGAACGCCGCCTGCGGCTCGCGGCCGAGGCCGACTTCGCCATGGCATTCTACAACCCCCGCTCCCGCGCACGCCCCGAGGGGTTCGGCCGCGCTCTGGCGGTCCTGCGCGAGGCCTGCGGCGATGCGCGCCCCGTCGTCTTCGCCCGCGCGGTCTCTACGCCCGAAGAGGCGATCCGCGTCGTCCCCCTGCCCGAGGCCCACCCCGAGATGGCCGACATGCGCACCGTGGTGCTGGTGGGGTCGTCCCTGACCCGCGTGCTCCCCCGCGCCGGGCTCCCCCTTGTCTACACCCCCAGATCGGCGCCGGCATGAGCGAGCCAGTCCAGAACAGCCTCCGGCGAGGTGACCTCGGCCCGCGCGGGCAACAGGGGGCGGTCGATCATCACCGCCTCCAGCCCCAGCGCCCGCGCCGCGTCGATCTTGGCCCGCGCGCCGCTGCCCCCGGCGTTCTTGGCCACCACGAGGTCGGTCCGATGATCCTCCATCAGCGCCCGGTCGCCCGCCTTCGTGAAGGGACCGCGGTCCACCACAACATGGTGCCGGGGCAGCGGCAGCGGCGCCTCGGGCGGATCGACGAGGCGCAGGAGGTAGGCATGCTGCGGCTGCGCGGCGAAGGCCGCGAGATGCATCCGGCCGATGGCCAGCATCACCCGCCGGGGCGGACCGGCCAACGCCGCCACGGCGCCGGCGATGTCAGGCACCCGGGTCCAGAGGTCGCCCGGCCCGGGCTCCCAGGCCGGCCGGGTCAGCGCCACCAGCGGGACACCGGCCGCGGCGCAGGCCGCCACCGCATGGGCGCTCATCTGCGCGGCGAAGGGGTGGGTCGCGTCCACCAGATGGGTGATCCCGTGCTCCCGCAGATAGGCCGCCAGCCCCTCGACGCCGCCGAAGCCGCCCACCCGCACCGGCACCGGCTGCGCCCTGGGCCGCGCCACGCGGCCGGCCAGCGACAGGGTGGCGGGCAGGCCCCGTGCGGCGACCAGCACTGCCAGCGCCGAAGCTTCGGTCGTCCCGCCGAGGATCAGGAGGTTCGGGCGCATGGCTGAGACTCGCTGGCTGACCGTGGTGGGTGTGGGGGAGGATGGCCCGGACGGCCTGCCCCCCGCAAGCCGCGCTGCGCTGGAGGCGGCCGAGGTGGTGATGGGCCCGCCCCGGCATCTGGCGCTCCTGCCCGATCTTGCGGCCGAGCGCATCCCCTGGCCCGTGCCCTTTGCCGACGGGCTGCCGCTCCTGCGCGGTCTGCGGGGCCGGCGGGTGGCGGTGCTGGCCTCGGGCGATCCCTTCTGGTTCGGTACCGGCAGCGTGCTGGCGCGGGAGTTCCCGCGCGAGGAATGGCGGGCGCTGCCCGCGCCCTCGACCTTCTCGCTGGCGGCCGCGCGGCTGGGCTGGGCGGTGGAGCACACCCCCTGCCTCGGCCTGCACGCCGCCCCCTTCGGCCGGCTGCGGCGGCAGCTCGCGCCGGGTGCCCGCGCGCTGGTGCTGCTGCGCGACGGCGCGGCGGTGGTGGCGATGGCCGACTGGCTCACGGACCTCGGCTTCGGCGCCACCCGGATCCGGGTGATGGAGGCGCTGGGCGGCCCGCGCGAACGCCTGCGCGAGGCCGCGGCCGAGGCGCTGGCCTTCGACGACATCGCCCACCCCGTCTGCGTGGCGCTGGAGGTGGCCGGCGCCGGCCCCACGATCCCGGCCGCCACCGGCTGGCCGGACGACCTCTTCGACCATGACGGGCAGATCACCAAGCGCCCCATCCGGGCGCTGGCGCTCTCGGCGCTGGCGCCCCGGGCGGGCGAGCATCTGTGGGACATCGGCGCGGGGTCGGGGTCGGTCGGCATCGAGTGGCTCGCCTGCCACGCGGCCTGCACCGCCACGGCCGTCGAGGCCGACCCCGCCCGGGCCGCCCGCCTCCGCGCCAATGCCGATGCGCTGGGGGCCGACCGGCTGGGGCTGATCGAAGGCCACGCCCCGTCGGCGCTGGAGGGCCTCGATGCGCCCGATGCGGTCTTCATCGGCGGCGGGCTGTCGGAGGCGCTGCTGGAGGGCCTGTGGACGCGCCTCGCTCCCGGCACGCGCCTCGTCGCCCATGCCGTGACGCTGGAGTCGGAGGCGCTGCTGGCGGGCTGGCACGGGGCGAAGGGCGGCGGCCTGTTGCGGATCGAACTGGCCGAGGCCCGGCCGCTCGGCCGCCGCCATGGCTGGCAGGCGCGCTATCCGGTGGTGCAGTGGAGCGTGGTGCGATGAGGGTCGCGGGCTTCGGCTTTCGTGCGGGCGCCGGCAGCGACAGCCTCGCCGATGCGCTGGCCCGCGCAGGCGGAGCGGCGGGGCTGACGGCGCTGGCTGCGCCGGCCGACAAGGCCGGGGCGCGCTGTCTGGCCGACCTCGCCGCCCGGCTGGGGCTGCCGGTGCGGGTGGTGGCGCCGGGTGACCTCGCCGCCGCCCACACCCTGACCGAGGCGCCGCGGGTGCGCGCGGCCCGCGGCACCGGATCGGTGGCCGAGGCCGCGGCGCTGGCCGCCGCCGGCCCCGGCGCGCGGCTCCTCGGCCCCCGCGTGGTCTCGGCCGACCGCAGGGCCACCTGTGCCATCGCTGGCCGCCCCGGCACACCCGAAACCACCACCCCGGACACGACCACAAGAGGCACGACCACCCCAGACCCCGGAGCCCCCGCATGACGGTCCATTTCATCGGCGCCGGCCCCGGCGCGGCGGATCTGATCACCCTGCGCGGGCGCGACCTGATCGCGGCCTGCCCGGTCTGCCTCCATGCCGGCTCGCTGATCCCCGAGGCGGTGCTGGCCCACTGCCCGCCCGGGGCGCGGATCGTGAACACCGCGCCGATGGACCTCGACGCCATCATCGGCGAATGCGCCGCCGCCCATGCCGCGGGGCTGGACGTCGCCCGGCTGCACTCGGGCGATCTCTCGATCTGGTCGGCCATGGGCGAGCAGCTGCGCCGGCTGCGCGCGCTTGGCATCCCCGTCACCGTCACCCCCGGCGTGCCCGCCTTTGCCGCCGCGGCAGCTGCGCTGGAGGCCGAGCTGACCCTGCCGGGGCTGGCGCAGTCGGTGGTGCTGACGCGCACGCCGGGGCGCGCCTCGGCCATGCCCGAGGGCGAGCGGCTGGCGGCCTTTGCCGCCACCGGGGCGACGCTGGCGGTGCATCTGTCGATCCATGTGCTGGGGCAGGTGGTGGCCGAGCTGGTCCCGCATTACGGCCCCGACTGCCCCGCGGCGGTGGTGTATCGCGCGAGCTGGCCCGACCAGCGGGTGATCCGCGCGACGCTTGCGACCCTCGGGGCCGCGCTGCCCGAGGGCATCGAACGCACGGCCCTCATCCTCGTCGGCCCCGCGCTGGCCGCCGAGGGCTTCGCCGACAGCCGCCTCTACGCCGCCGACTACGACCGCCGGTTCCGGCCCGGCCGGGCGGAGGGCTGAGATGGCGCCCCTCCCCCCCGGCCTCGTCCTCGCCGCCCCGGCCTCCGGCGCCGGCAAGACCACCGTCACGCTGGGGCTGCTGCGCGCCTTCCGCGACGCGGGGTTGCGAGTACAGCCCTTCAAGAACGGGCCGGACTACATCGACCCCGCATTTCACCGGGCGGCCGCCGGGGCCGTATCCTTCAACCTCGATCTCTGGGCCATGGGGCCGGGCCTGTTGGACGCGCTGGCAGCGCAGGCGGCGGGGGCCGACCTGATCGTCGCCGAGGGTTCCATGGGGCTTTACGACGGTGCGACGGAGCCAGGCATCTCGGGCCGGGGCTCGGCCGCGGAGCTGGCGGCCCGCTTCGGCTGGCCGGTGGTGCTGGTGCTGGACGTGGGCGGGCAGGCGCAGTCGGCTGCCGCCACGGGCCTCGGCTTTGCCCGCCACCCCGAGGCGCCGCCCTTTGCCGGGGTGATCCTGAACAACGTGGCCGGCGCAAAGCACGAGGCGATGATCCGGGGCGCGATGGACCGGCTCGGTCTGCGGGTCTTTGGCGCCCTGCCCCGCCGCGCCGATCTGACGCTGCCCGAACGGCACCTCGGCCTTGTGCAGGCGGGCGAGCAGGCGGGGCTCGAAGGCATCCTTGCGCGGCTGGGACGGCTGCTGGCCGATCACGCCGACCTCGCAGCCCTGCGCGGCGCGGCGGGCGGCACCACCGCGCCCGGGCCGGCACGCTGGCCGCGCCCGCCGGCCCAGCGCATCGCGCTGGCCGAGGATGCGGCGTTTTCCTTCACCTATCCGCATCTGCTGGAGGGCTGGCGGCGGGCCGGGGCCGAGGTCCGGCCGTTCTCGCCGCTGGCCGACGAGGCGCCGGACGGGCAGGCCGATCTGGTCTGGCTGCCGGGCGGATACCCGGAGCTGCACGCGGGACGGCTGGCCGGGGCCGCGCGCTTCCTTGCCGGCCTGCGCGCCCATGCCCGGACCCGGCCGGTGCATGGCGAATGTGGCGGCTACATGGTGCTGGGCGCGGGCCTGGTGGACGCGGAGGGCACGCGGCATGCCATGGCCGGGCTTCTGGGCCTCGTGACCAGCTACCAGCGGCGCAAGCTGCATCTGGGCTATCGCCGCGCGGTGCTGGCCGCGGCGATGCCGGGGCACCAGCGGGGCGCGGCACTGCTGGGCCACGAGTTCCACTATTCCACCGTCCTCGAACAGCCCGACCCATCCCTCGCCACCGTCACCGATGCGGGCGGCCGGGCGGTGCCGGAGACCGGCTCGCGCCGCGGCGAGGTCACCGGCAGCTTCTTTCACCTGATCGCGGAGGGGGCATGACCGGGTTCGTCAGCTTCGTGGGCGCAGGCCCGGGCGATCCGGAGCTCTTGACGCTCAAGGCCGTGGACCGGCTGCGGCGCGCCGATGCGGTGCTGTTCGACGACCTCGCCGCGGGGCCGATCCTGGCCCATGCCCGCGCGGGGGCCGACCTCGTGGGGGTGGGCAAGCGGGCGGGCCGGGCCTCGCCCCGGCAGGACCATGTGAGCCGGCTGCTGGTGGAGTATGCCGCCACCGGCGCCCGGGTGGTGCGGCTGAAGGCGGGCGATCCGGGCCTCTTCGGCCGGCTGGAGGAGGAGGTGGTCGCGCTGCAGGCCGCCCGCATCGGGCACGAGATCATCCCCGGCGTCACCTCCGCCTCGGCCGCCGCCGCCGCCGCCGGCATCCCGCTGACCCGGCGGCTGACCGCCCGGCGGGTGCAGTTCGTCACCGGCCATGACCATGCCGGCGGGTTGCCCGCCGACCTCGACCTCGCCGCGCTGGCCGATCCTCAGGCCAGCACGGTGGTGTTCATGGGCCGGCGCACCTTTGCGGCCCTGGCACAGGCGCTGACGGCCCGCGGGCTGCCGGCCGCGACGCCCGCGCTGCTGGCCGAGGCGGTCTCGACCCCCGACCAGCGCCTGACCCGCAGCACGGTGGCGGGGCTGGCCCGCGCCATGCCCGACGGCACGGCCCCTGCGCTGATCCTCTACGGCCCGCTGGCAAGGGAGGACGCGGATGGATGAGCTGACCCTCATCGGCATCGGCACCGGCAACCCCGATCACCTGACCGGGCAGGGAATCGCGGCGCTGCGGGCGGCCGATGCGGTGCTGATCCCCCGCAAGGGGACAGACAAGGCCGACCTCGCCGATCTGCGCCGGGAGATCTGCGCCGAGGTACTTGGGGCCGGGGCCGCCGCCCGGATCGTCGAGTTCGACATGCCGCTGCGCGACGCGGGCGGCGATTACCTGTCGGGCGTGGCCGACTGGCACGAGGCCGTGGCCCGGGCCTGGGTCGCGGCGCTGGCCACGCGCCCCACGGCCCGGCGGGTGGCGCTGCTGATCTGGGGCGATCCCTCGCTCTATGACAGCGCGCTGCGGATCGCCGGCCGGCTGGCGCCCGCGCCGCGCCTGACCGTGGTGCCCGGCATCACCGCGCTGCAGGCGCTCTGCGCCGCCCATGCCATCCCGCTCAACGACCTCGGCGCGCCGGTCCTGATCACCACCGGCCGGCGGCTGCGGGACGAGGGCTGGCCCGCGGCGGCCGACCGGGTGGCGGTGATGCTGGACGGCGGCTGCGCCTTCCGGACGCTCGACCCCGCGGGCCTGCAGATCTGGTGGGGCGCCTATCTGGGCATGGCCCACGAGATCACGCTGGCCGGCCCGCTGCGCGACCTCGCCCCCCGGATCGTCGCGGCGCGCGCCGCAGCGCGGGACCGCCACGGCTGGATCATGGACACCTACCTGCTGTGCCGCACCCCCACCCCCGAGGAGCCCCGCCCATGACCGCCCCCGTGCCCCCCGACGAGGCCGCCCGCCACGCGAAGAAGATGGCCGCCCGAAAGGCCGCGCAAGAACAGAAGCTTGCCGGCAAGACCGACCGCAAGGGGCTCATCATCGTCCACACCGGGGCGGGCAAGGGGAAGTCCTCCTCGGCCTTCGGGATGATCCTGCGCTGCATCGCCCACGGCATGCCCTGCGCCGTGGTGCAGTTCGTCAAGGGCGCCTGGGACACCGGCGAGCGGCGGCTGCTGACCGAGCATTTCGGCGCGCTGTGCCAGTTCCACTCCATGGGCGAGGGCTTCACCTGGGAGACGCAGGACCGCGCCCGCGACATCGCCGCCGCAGAACGCGGCTGGGAGGTGGCCCAAGGGCTCATCCGCGACGCGGCCATCCGCATGGTGGTGCTGGACGAGATCAACATCGCGCTGCGCTACGGGCTGCTGGATGCCGGGGCTGTGGTGGCCTTCCTCAAGGCCGAGAAGCCGCCCCGGAACCATGTCGTACTGACCGGCCGCAACGCGCCCCCCCAACTGATCGCGGCGGCCGATCTGGTGACCGAGATGACGCTGGTCAAGCACCCCTTCCGCGCCGGCGTGAAGGCGCAGCCCGGCGTGGAGTTCTGACGCATGGCAGACGCCCGGGCGAGCCTTCCGATGGCCGAGGCACCTCCGGCGGAGGCGCTGCTCCGCCCGCTCCTGCCGCGCTATGGGCTCGCCCCGGATGCGCCACTGGAACGGCTGTGCCACTCCGAGAACGAGACCTGGGCGGTGGGCGGGACGGTCTTCCGGCTGCACCGGGCGGGGTATCATGACGCCGGGGAGATCGCCTCCGAGATCGCCTGGCTTCAGGCCCTGCGCGCGATGCCGGGGCTGGCCTGCGTGTGCCCCCGCCCGGACAGGAAAGGGCATGTGCTCCAGACCGTCGCGGGCCGGCATGTGGTGGCCTGCGACCGGCTGCCGGGGCGCGCGCTGGACCCCGGCGACGACCTCGCGCGCCGGTTCCCCGAGCTCGGCGCCATCGCCGCCCGGCTGCACGCCCATGCCCGCGGCTGGCCGCGCCCGGCGGGCTTCCGCCGCAAGCGCTGGGACGCGGCGTCGCTGTTCGGGCCGCGCGCGATCTGGGGCGACTGGCAGGCGGCCGAGGGGCTGGACACGCCGGGCCGGACGGTGCTGGCGCGGCTGGCGGAGGACCTTGCCGCGCGGCTGGGCGCATGGGGCACGGGGCCGGAGCGCTTCGGGCTGATCCATGCCGATCTGCGGCTCGCGAACCTGATGACCGACGGGGCGGAGCTGACCGTCATCGACTTCGACGATTGCGGCTTCGGCTGGTGGCTGTTCGATTTCGCCGCCGCCGTGTCCTTCATCGAGGACGACCCGCGCCTGCCTGCCCTCGCCGCCGGCTGGGCCGAGGGGTATCGCCACGTCGCACCGCTGAGCATGGCAGAGGAGGCGATGCTGCCGGTGATGGTGCTGGCGCGCCGGCTGCAGCTGACGGCGTGGCTCGCCTCGCGCGCGGGCAACGACACCGCCGCGGCGTTGGGGGGCGCAGGGTTCACCGCCGGGACCGTGGCGCTGGCCGAGGATTATCTCTCGCGCGGACCCGCGCGGATGTGGGGCTGAGCGATGGCGGTGGCGCTGGCGCTGGCGGCGCTGCTGATTGAGCGGGCGGCGGGCTACCCGTCGGCGCTCTTTGCGCGCATCGGCCATCCCGTTACCTGGATCGGCGCGCTGATCGCCGCCCTGGACGCCCGCTGGAACCGCGCCGACCGGCCCGAGGCAGCCCGCCGCCGCGCTGGCGTGGCGCTGGTCGTGCTGCTGTTGGGGCTGGCGGCGGCGGTGGGCGCGCTCGCGGCCCTGTTGCCGCCGGGCTGGGCGGCGGTGCTGGCGCTCGGCCTCCTCACCTCCAGCCTGATCGCCCAGCGCAGCCTCGCCGAGTTCGTCCTCGCCGTGGCCGAGGCGCTGGAAACGGGCGGGCTGCCCGCCGGCCGGGCGGCGGTGGCGCATCTGGTGGGCCGCGACCTCGACGCGCTGGACGAGGCCGGCGTCGCCCGGGCCGCGATCGAGAGCCTGGCCGAGAACTTCTCGGACGGCATCGTGGCGCCTGTTTTCTGGCTGGCCGCGCTCGGCCCGGCCGGCGGGGTCGCCTGCAAGGCGCTCAACACCGCCGACAGCATGGTGGGCCACCGCACGCCGCGCCACGCGGCCTTCGGCTGGGCCGCCGCGCGCAGCGACGATCTGGTGAACCTCCCCGCCTCGCGGCTCTCGGCGCTGCTGATCGCCGCGGCTGCGCTGACCGTGCCGGGGGCGCGGGCCGGGGCGGCGCTGCGGGCGGTGGCGCGGGATGCCCGCCACCACCGCTCGCCCAACGCCGGCTGGCCCGAGGCAGCGCTGGCCGGCGCGCTCGGCTTCGGCCTCGCGGGCCCCCGCGCCTATGGCGGGACCCTCAGCACCGACCGGGTGATGAACGAAGGCGGCCGGCGCGACCTCGGGCCGGCCGACATCCGCGCCGCTGTCGGGCTCTACTGGCGCGCCTGCACGACGCTGGCGCTCTCGCTGGCGCTGCTCCTCGTCGCGGTGGAGGTCTGGCGATGACGGGGGCGTCAGGTCCGGTTCACCCACTGCACCGCCCAGACGCCGCCGGGAAAGGCGCGCAGACAGGTCACGCCCAGCGGACCGACCTGAAAGGCGAGCCCGGCGGCAGGTTCGCCCAACGCAAGGCCCAAGCCCGCCCGCACTGTGCCGGCATGGGCGACGACGGCGACCCGGCCACCCTCGGCGAAGGCCGCCCGCAGGGCCGGCGCGGTGCGGTCGAACAGCTCCGCGAAGCTCTCGCCGCCCGGGGGACGCAAGGCGGCGAGGCCGGCGCGGTCGAGCGGCCCGGGGTCGGGCAGATCGGCCGCCGCCTGCCCCTCCCAGGCGCCGAAGTCCTGCTCCCACAGGCGCGGGTCTGGCAGGGGCCGCAGCCCGGGAAACAGCGCCTCGGCCGTCACCAGGCAGCGCCGGGCCGGGCTGACCCACAGCCGGTCGGGCATGCCCAGCAAACGGCGCAGCCGCGCCAGCCGCTGTGCGGGCGGCAGCACGGCCGCGACATCGCGCCGCCCGGCCAGCCGCCCCGGCGTGGCCGTGGGTGCATGCCGGATCAGCAGGAGATCGCAATGCCCGTCCACTCCCGTCCCCCTTGCCACCCGGAGCCCGCCCGATGCCGGTGATCCTCGTGACAGGGGCGGCGCGCTCGGGCAAGAGCCGGCGGGCCGAGGCGCTGGCCCGCGCCTTTCGCGGCCCGGCCGTCTATATCGCGACCTGCCAGCCCTTCGACGCCGAGATGGCCGCCCGCGTGGCCCGCCACCGCGCCGACCGGGGCGAGGGCTGGGAGACGCGCGAGGTGCCGCTCGATCTCTGCGCCGCGCTCGCCGCCACCGACGGCGGGGGGCCCCGGCTGGTGGACTGCCTGACGCTGTGGCTGACCAATGTCATCCTCGCCGACCGCGACCCGGAGGCCGAGGGCAAGACGCTCGCCCATGCTATGGCCGCGCAGGCCGCCCCGGTGGTGCTGGTCACCAACGAGGTCGGCTGGAGCATCGTGCCCGAAAACGCCCTCGCCCGCCGGTTCCGCGACGAACAGGGCCGGCTGAACCAGCGCCTTGCCGCCATTGCCGATCGGGTGGAGCTGGTTGTCGCCGGCCTGCCCCTGACCCTGAAGGGAGACCCCCTATGACCGATCCGATCCTCCCCGCCACCAGCTTCGCCGTGCTGCGCGACCGCCTCGCCCGCGGCTTCCCTGCCCCCGACGCCGCGGCCATGGAGGCCGCCCGCGCCCGGCAGGCGAGCCTGACGAAACCGCCCGGCAGCCTCGGCCGGTTGGAGGATCTGGCGGTGCTCCTCGCCGGCTGGCAGGCTACGGCGCGGCCCAGCCTGGCCCGGGCGCAGGCGCTGGTGTTCGCCGGCAACCACGGGGTCTGTGCGCAGGGGGTGAACCCATACCCGCAGGCGGTGACCGCGCAGATGGTGGCGAATTTCCATGCCGGGGGCGCGGCGATCAACCAGCTCGCCCGCGTGGCCGGGGCGGAGCTGGAGGTGGTGGCGCTGGACCTCGACCGCCCCACCCGCGATTTCACCACAGGCCCGGCCATGACCGAGGCCGAGGTGCTGGCCGCAATGGCCCGCGGCGCGGCGGCGGTGGACCCTGAGGCGCAGGTGCTGGTGCTCGGCGAGATGGGGATCGGCAACTCCACCGTCGCCGCGGCGCTCGCCTGCGCCCGCTTCGGCGGTGCGCCGGCGGAGTGGGTCGGCCCCGGCACCGGCGCCGATGCCGAAGGCGTGGCCCGCAAGGCGCGGGTCGTGGCCGAGGGGCTGGCCCGGCACCGGCCCGACCCGGCAGACGGGCTCGGCCTGCTGGCAGCCTTCGGCGGGCGCGAGCAGGCGGCCATCGCCGGAGCGGTGCTCGCGGCCCGGGCGGCCCGGGTGCCGGTGATCCTCGACGGCTTCATCTGCACCGCCGCCGCCGCGGTGCTCTCGCCCTTCGCGGGCGCGCTGGACCACGCGCTGGCCGGACACTGCAGCGCCGAGCCGGGGCATGTCCGGCTGCTGGCGGCGCTGGGGCTGGAGCCGATCCTGTCGCTCGGCCTGCGGCTGGGCGAAGGCACGGGCGCGGCGCTGGCGCTGTCGGTGCTGCGGGCGGCCGTTGCGGCCCATGACGGGATGGCGAGTTTCGCCGAGGCCGGCGTCAGCGGCGCCGATGGCCCGGACGGCACGGCGGGGGCCGCGTGAGTGCGCCCGCCCGTCGGGTGGCCGAGCTGCGGCTGGCGTTTCAGCTGCTGACCCGGCTGCCGGTGGGCACCTCGCCCGGCACGCCACCCCCGCTGGCGGCGGCCTTCTGGGCCTTTCCGCTGGCCGGCGCCGTGGCCGGGGCGGTGGTGGGCGGGGTCTATTGGGCGGCGGCCGCGCTGGGGCTGCCGGCGCTGGCGGCGGCGGTGGTGGGGCTGGCGGCGGGTGTGCTGGTCACGGGTGCGCTGCACGAGGACGGGCTGGCCGACACCGCCGACGGCCTCGGCGGCGGGCGCGACCGGGCGCGCAAGCTCGAGATCATGCGCGACAGCCGGATCGGCAGCTATGGCGTGCTGGCGCTGATCCTCGCGATGGGGCTGCGCCTCGGCTGTGTGGCGGCGCTGCCGCCGGGGGGTGCGACGCTCGCGCTGCTGGCCGGCATCGGCGCGCTGTCGCGCGCGGTGCTGCCGCCGCTGATCCTCGCCCTGCCGCCGGCGCGCGCCGACGGGCTGGGACGGCTGGCGGCCGAAGGCGCGCCCAAAGGCCGGCCGGCGGCGCTGGCCGGAGGAGCGCTGGCCCTCGGGGCCGCAGGGATGCTGCCCGGGGGCCTCGCGCTGGTCCTCGCGGCGGGCGCCGGGGCGGTGGCGGTGGGCCTCCTGGCACGGCGTCAGATCGGCGGCATCACCGGCGACATCCTGGGCGCGGCGGCGGTGACGGCGGAACTCGCGGCGCTGTGTGCGACCGTTGCGCGCTGACAAACCTGCTGGGCAGATGAAGGTTTCTTTGAGGCTTGCGCGCCGACGGGGCCCTGACTACGATCATACTTGGATGGTGCCCGGTCATACCCGGGAGAATAGGGAAACCGGTGCGGGGCTCTGCCCCAAGGCCGGTGCTGCCCCCGCAACTGTGAGCGGACAGTGCCCTCCATCGCCACTGGGACGCCCCGCACGGGCGCCCGGGAAGGCGGAGGGTGCGACGACCCGCGAGCCAGGAGACCTGCCATCCATCGACAGACCGCCAGACCGGACGGGGTGTCCGGAGGAAGGATCGACCATGACGACCACCCTCGGCCTCGGGCCGTGGCCCTCTTCCTTTCGCAAACCCACCCGCGTCCGCGACGGCCGGTCATTCCCGCGACCGGCGTTTCCCTGCCGGAGGCGCCCCCTGGTTCCCCAGCGAAAGGACCCCACCATGCCCCGCTTTCCCCTTGTCGCCGCGGTGCTCGCACCCGCGCTCGCCCTCTCGCCGGCTGTGCTGCAGGCCGACACGCTGACGCTCTTCGCCTCCGGGGAGGATCTCGGCACCGAGGGCTTCACCGAACCGAGGCTGACCAGGGATGGCTGGCAGCTGACCTTCTCCCGCATCATCGCCACCGTCGATGACGTCTCCGCCTGGCAGACCGACCCGCCCTTCATGGCCGACGGCCCGGCGATCGCGGGCGAAGAACTGGCCGTCGGCGGCCCCTTCACCGTCGATCTGGTCGATGCCGATGACGCCGACCGTGTTGAGGTCGCCACCGTGGACGCGCCGGAGGGCTTCTTCAACGCGCTCTCCTGGTCGCTGGTGCCGGCGCCGGAGGGCGAATTCGCGGGCTTTTCTCTGGTGTTCGAGGGCACGGCGACCCGCGACGGGCAGGAGGTGGCGTTCACGCTGGCGACCCGCGACGCCATCGCCCATGCCTGCGGCGAATATGTGGGCGACGAGCGCAAGGGTTTCGTCGCCGCCGGGCAGGGCACGGATCTGGAGATCACGCTGCACCTCGACCACCTGTTCGGCCGCGCCGACCGGCCGGCCGACGGGGCGATGAACATGGAGGCGCTCGGCTTCGACGCTTTTGCCGCGGGGGGCATGCAGGAGTTCTCGCTGGGCGGCCTGCACGTGGGCCACGTGGGCGAAGGGCATTGCCATGACATGCCGCTCTGAGCCAGGCAGGCTTGGGGGGCGGGCGCTGATCCTTGCCGGGCTGGCGGCGCTTGCACCGCTGCCCGCGCTGGGCCACGCCGCGCTGCTTCAGGCGGAGGCCGCGCAGGCCATCCGCCTGCATGCGACCTACGACACCGGAGAGCCCATGGCCGAGGCGCAGGTCATCATCTACGCCCCCGACAACCCCGCCCAGCCCTGGAGCCGCGGCACCACCGATGCCGAGGGGCGCTATCTCTTCGCGCCCGACCCGGGCCTGCCCGGCCGCTGGACCGTGCAGGTCCGGCAGGCCGGCCACGGAGCCGTTGCCAATGTCGAGGTCGGACCGGATGGCGGCGACGCCCCCGTCCTGTCCGTCACCGGCGGCGGGATGGAAACCGGCCCGTTGCAGCGCGCGGTGATGGTGGCGCTGGTGGTCTGGGGCGCGCTGGGCACGGCGCTCTACTTCCGGCGGCGGAGGGCGGGCGATGCATCTGCCTGACGGTCTGGTGCCGGTGGGCCTCGCCGCCGCGGGCTATGCGGGCAGCGCGGCGCTCCTCGGCCTCAGCTTCCAGCGCATCGCGCGGCTGCCCGACCCCGGCGCGGCCATGCCGCGGGCGGCGATGCTGACGGCGGTCTTTTTCGCGGTGTCCTCGATGGCCGTTCCGGTGCCGCCAACCACCGTGCATCCGATGCTGGCGGGGCTGATGGGGGTGCTGCTGGGCTGGTTCGCGGTGCCGGCGATCCTGGTTGGGCTGTTCCTGCAGGCGGTGCTGTTCGGCCACGGGGGGCTTACCACGCTGGGGCTGAACGGGCTGATCCTCGCGCCGGCAGCGCTGATCTGCTGGGCTGCCTGGCGGGTGCTGGCGCCGCGGGCGCCCACGCTGGCCGCCGTGGTGGCGGGCAGCGGCGGGGTGGTGCTCTCGCTCGCCGTCTTCGTGGCCTTCGTGCTGATCGGCCTGCCGGCCGAAGTGGACGCTGCCGCGGAACGCGCCGCGCTTGGGGTCTTCGTCGCGGCCCATCTGCCGCTGGTTCTGGCCGAGGGCGTTCTGGTGGCCGTCGTTCTGCGGGTGCTGGCGCGGGTGGAGCCGGGGTTGTTGCCCCGTGGGTGACGTCGCGCACGGCGGGGAGGAGAGGCGCAGCCCGCTGCGCCTGCCCGAAGACCCCCGCGCCCGCCTCGCCATGGCGCTGATCCTCGCCTTCGGCTTCGCCGCGCTGGGCCGGGTGGTCACGCTGCCCGCGGCCCTCGTCGCCGCGCTGGCCCTCGCCTGGGCCTCGGGCGACCCGGCCCGGGTCCTGCGCGGTCTGCGGCCGGCCGTGGTGCTGGCGGGGGCCTTCCTCATCGTCCTGCCGCTGGTCGCGGGCCCCACGGTGCTGTGGCAGGCCGGCCCGCTCCGCCTGCGGGCCGAGGGGCTGGAGGCGGGGCTGCTGGTGGCCGGCCGGCTGCTGGCCATCGTCACCGTCACGCTGTCGCTCCTTGCCACCCTGCCGCCGCACCAGCTGGCCGCCGGGCTGCGGGGGCTGCGGGTGCCGACGCTGCTGGCCGATCTGATGCTGCTGACCCTGCGCTACATGGCCGAGCTCCGCGACACCCTCCTGCGCGCCCGGCTTGCCCGCCGGCTGCGCGGTGGCCGGCCGGGCTGGCGCGACCTGCCGGGTCAGGGCCTGGCGATGGCTGCCGCGCTGATCCGCGGCCAGCGCCGGGCCGAAACGGTCTGGGCGGCCATGCGGCTGCGCGGCCATGCCGCCGGGCTGACGGCCCCCTTGCCGCAGATGACGGGGCGTGACCGGGCTGGCATCGCCCTCGCAGCGCTGCTGGCGGGCGCCGTCCTGCTGCTGGACCGTGCCGGATGAGCGCCCGGCTCGCGACCCGCGGCCTCGCCGTGGCCTGGCCAGGCCGGCCGCCGCTTCTGGCCGGGCTCGATCTCGATATCGCCCCGGGTGCGCGGGTGGGCCTCGTCGGCCCCAACGGCGCGGGCAAGTCGAGCCTGTTCCTGACCCTGGCCGGCGTATTGCCCGCCGCCGGAGGCAGCGTCGAGATCGACGCCCGCCCCATCCGCCCCGGGGCCTTCGACCCCGCCGTGGGGCTCGTGTTCCAGCATGCCGAAGACCAGCTCTTCTGCCCCACGCTGGCCGAGGACGTGGCCTTCGGCCCCCGCAACCTCGGGCTTTCCGGCCCCGACCTCGCCGCCCGCGTGGCCGAGGCCCTGGAGGTCTGCGGGCTGACCGAGCTTGCCGACCGCCCCGTCCACCAGCTGTCCGGCGGCGAGAAGCGGCGCGCCTGCATCGCCGGGGTGCTGGCCATGCGCCCGGGCCTCATGCTGCTCGACGAACCCTCGGCCGCGCTCGACCTCACCAGCCGCCGCCGGCTGATCCGGCTCCTTGCCGGCATGGACCAGACGCTGCTGGTCGCCAGCCACGACCTCGAGCTGATCCTCGACCTCTGCCCCCGCGTCCTGGTGATCGACGCGGGCCGGCTGCAAGCCGACGGCCCCACCGCCGCGATCCTCGCCGACGCCGCCCTGATGGCCGCCCATGGCCAGGAAGTGCCCCCCAGCCTGCGCCCAATGCCGCGAGCCTCCGCGGCGCAGCGCGGCGCGCGCAGCTGACCGGCAACGGCGCGCCGGAAACAACATGACTCAATCAAGCATTTGGGTGTAACATTATTTCATCAGCCCGTGGCACAGCTTTGGAGGAGAGCCAGCCCATGCCTGCACGCATCGCCCATCCCGCCTGCCTTGCCGTCCTGCTGCTCGCCCCGCTTCCGGTGGCGGCCGATCAGGCGCTGATCGACCTTGGTCGCGAACTGTTCAACGACACGCGATTCTCGGGCGGGGGCGAGCACAGCTGTGCCAGTTGTCACCCGCCCTCCATGGGGCTGGAGGCGCACACCACCAACAACACCTACATCGGCCTCGATGTCGTGCCCGACGGCACCGAGGGGGGCCGCTCCACGCCGACGCTCTGGGGCGCCTACCACCGCACGCAGTGGGGCTGGGCCGGGCTGCCGACCATCGAGCAGAACATCCGCGGGATCATCGTCAACCGCATGCAGGGGCCCGAGCCCACGGAGGAGGAAATGGCGGCGCTTGTGGCCTACATCAAGTCCCTCCCCCTGCCCGAGACGCCCTATGTCGACGCCGCAGGCGAGCCCACGGCCGATGCGCCCGAGGCGGTCCAGCGCGGCAAGGACCTCTTCTGGTCGGCGGGCTGCGCCACCTGCCACATGCCGCCCGCCTTCGAATCGACCGCGCGCTACAATGTCGTGGGCGTGGAGGTGAAGGTGCCCTCGCTCTGGGCGGTCCGCCACACCGGCCCGTGGTTCCACGACGGCCGCTACGCGACGCTGGAGGAGGCGGTGCGGACCATGTGGCGGTTCCACCACGACCGCATCCGACAGCCTTCCGAGCCGACCGACCAGCAGATCGCCGACCTCGTGGCCTATCTCGAGGCGCTCTGAGGCCGTCAGGGCAAGAGCGTCAGGGTCCCGCCGATCAGCTCCTTGCGGAAGTCGGTGATCAGGATGTCGGCGACGATGTCCCAGTCGCCGCCGGGGGGCAGGTGGACGGGGCCCGCGCGCCAGAGCCCGTCCTCGGCGGGCTCGGCGCGCAGTTCTATGGGCTCGATCCCGTCGGCGGGGCGGGAGAGGAACAGGGTGATCTCCAGCGGCGTGGAGGGCTGGAAGTCGCCGTCGAGGGGCTGGATCTCGATCCGGTTCGGGCCGGGGCGGCCGGGGATCAACACGATGTCGGCCATGGCCTCGCGGCCGTGCAGGTGGAGGTCCACCCGCGTCTCGGGCAGCTCGGCCATGGCGCGCGGCGGCGGGGTCACGCGGAAGCCCGCGGTGAGCGCGAGGATCGCGACGATCAGCGCGATCTCGAGCCGCAGCGAGCGGGAGAAGGCGGGCCGGGTGGTCGCGGGGGCCGCCGCCAGCGCGGGGGTCAGGCGGAAGCGGTGGCGGGCGGCGAAGAGGAGGGCCGCGGCCACCAGCGCCATCTTGGCGAGGAGCAGAAGACCGTAGGCCGTGCCGGTCAGCGCCGCCGGCGTCCCGATCTGCCGCCATGCCAGCGCCGCCCCGCTGAGGGCCAGCACCGCCACCGCCGGCAGGGCAAGGCGCGAGAAATGCGCCATCTGCGCCGACGCATCCGGCGCGCGGAGTGCCGCCACCAGCCCGGGCAGCGCGCCGGCCCAGAAGATCAGCGCCGCGGCGTGCAGAAACACGAGGGGCGCCATCAGGGCCACCGGCTCGGCCCGGGCGGCATGGCCGGCGAAGGCGAAGGAGCCCGCCGCCAGCGCCCAGGCCGCGAGGGCGGGGGCAAGGCGGCCGCCGGCGCGGGCGGCCACAAGCCCCGCCGCGGCGGCCAGACCGGCGGAGGCGCCGAAGGGGCTGGCCACGGCGAGGCCCCAGGCGGCCGGTGCGGCCAGCGCCGCGGCGCCGGCACCGGTGAGGTCCATGGCCTGCGCGGCCAGGAGGATCAGCGCGGCCGGCGGGGCCGCGACCGCCGCCGCCCGCGCGCCGGGCACGGGCTGTCGCGACAGCGCGGCCCAGAGCGCGCCGCCCACGCCGAAGGCAAGCGCCAGCGTCAGGAGCCCCCGCGCCAGGGCGGCCGGCCAGGGCGGCGGCGGCGTGGCGATCTCGAACGCGCCGGAGGGTTCGCCGATGGAGAATACATGCGTGCCGCCCACCGGGTGGCCATCGGCCGAGACCACCCGCCAGCTCAGCGCATGGGTGCCCTCGGGCAGGTCCGCAGGGGCGGCGACATGCAGCGCCGCGCCCCGCGCCGTGGCCTCGGCGGCGAGGATCGTGCCGTCGGGCAGTACCCAGTTCGCCTGCAAGGGCCCGATGGGCTCGTTGAAGCGCAGCACAACCTCGGCCGGCGCGGCCGCCAGCACCGCCCCGGCAGCAGGCTCGGCCCCGTGCAACTGGGCATGGGCCAGTGCCCCTGCGGCAGTCGCCACGAGACAGCCGAGCGCCCAGAGGGCACGACGCATTAGCAGGGTGGCAAGGGGCATCGCGGCGCTCCGGGGTCGGGCGGCCCACCGGCGCGGGGCCGGCGGGCCGGGCGGGATCACTCAGTCGCCGTGGCTATGACCATGATCGTGGTCATGGTTGTGCCCGTGACCGTGATCATGGTCATGGCTGTGGCTGTGGCCGCCCGAGGCCGCCGGAAGCACCATCAGCCCCGGCGCGGGATAGCGCAGGTCCCCCGCCGACTGGCCCGGACCGGGGATCTCGATCCAGCGTTCCGCGGCGGTGGCGCATTCCTGCACCACCGGCACCCAGAGCATCTCGCCCGCGGGCACGGCGTCGCTGACCACGGCGCGGAACACGAATTCATCGTAGAAGTCGCTGCGCAGCTCGCCCTCCCAGATGATTTCCCGCACGCCTTCGGTGATCTCGCGGCCGAAGCGGGTGAAGGTGGCGCCGAGTTCCCCGCGCACGGTGTCGAGGTCCCATCCGCCCTTGGGCATGGGCTGTACCGAGTGGACGCCCTCGGGGATGGCGACGCGGACGCGCAGCGTCGCCTCCGCGCCGCAGCCATGGGGGATGCGCAGGGTCAGACGGGTCGTCTCGTCCTGCACCACCTCGCGTTCGGCGAAGGTGGCGTGGGCGGCGGCCTGGGCGGCCGGCAGGGCGAGGGTGGCGGCGAGCGCCAGCGCGGCGGTTCTGGGGGTCATGTGGGTCCCTTCCGTTACAGGATCGAATGGTGGGGGCATGGTTCGGGTCGCCCGGGCCGGATGCCCGGCCGGCCAGGGGTCCGCGAGGCCCGGATCGGTGAGGAATTCCTCGTCCGTCAGGCTTTCGAGGAAGGCGATGACATCCGCGATCTCGGCCTCGGAGATGCGGAAGCCGATGATCATCGGGTCGCGGTTGGGGTCGGGCCGGCCATGCCGCGCGGCCTCGCCACCGGCGGCGTAGTGGCGGATCACCTCCTCCAGCGTCCGGAAGCGGCCGTCGTGCATATAGGGTGCGGTGACGGCGACGTTGCGCAGGGACGGCGTGCGGAACCGGCCCTCGTCGCGGGCCTGGCCGGTGAAGCGCGCAAGGCCCCCGCCCACGCCCAGGCCGGTGTTGTGAAACACCGTTTCCGGCATGGCGCTGCGCGAGGTGACGAGGTTGTTGGTGAAGTTGAAGCCCAGATGGCAGTGGTAGCATTCCAGCCGGTGGTCGAAGAACAGTGCCTCGCCCCGCAGCGCCGCGGGGGACAGCGCGGTGCGGTCGCCCTCGTACTTGAAGCGGTCATAGGGGCTGCGGGCCGAGATCAGCGTACGCTGGAACGCCCCCAGCGCCCGGGTGAGGGTGAAGAGATTAGCCCGGGGCCGGTCGGGGAAGGCCGCGGCGAAGGCCCGGACATAGGCCGGGTCGGCCATGAGGCGGGCGAACAGCGCCTCTTCCCGGCCTGCGTTGCCCATCTCCTCGGGGTCTTCGCCGAAGAGCGGGATCAGCGCGTGGAACTCCAGGCTGCCGATCAGCGGGTTGTCCCAGGTCAGCGTGGGCATGTAACCGACATTGCCCAGGGAGGGCGCGTTGCGTTCGCCCACCGTGCCATGCACGCCCACCGACAGCGCCCGGCCATCGGTGAAGGCGCGGTCCTGCGCGTGGCAGGAGGCGCAGGCCACCGTGCCGTCGGCCGAGAGCCGCGCGTCGTAGAAGAGCATCCGGCCGAGTTCGACCTTCTCGGGGGTCATCGGAGTGTCCGCCGGCACCGGCGGGGGCGGCAGCCAGCCGGGGATGGCCCAGTCGAAGGCCATCGCCGCACCCGCCGTCCCCGCCAGCGCCGCGGCCAGGGCCACGGCGCGCCAGGTCATCGCCCAACTCACCGCATCGTGGCGATCAGCTGTTCGCCCGCGGGCAGGTCGCGGAAGGGCAGGCCCAGCCGCGCCATCACGGGGATGCAGTCGTCGTCATTCTCGAAGGACATGCAGCCGGGCGATGTGTCGGGGGTGTTGAAATCCACATTCGCCTCGGCCAGCACCGGGGCGGGGTCGATGACCACCACATTCGTCTCCGGGTCGAACCCGTCGAGGCGCACGGCCACGAGGTTCGGGTTGGCACAGGCCTCGGTGGGCGGGGTGGTCCGGCTCTCGGACGCGCAGCCGGTGGAACCGAGGTGCAGCGACCAGCCCCGGGCGCGCGGGGCATCGGCGGGCTGCCCGGCGTGGTCGCCCGCCGTCTGCACCGCATCCAGCGCCAGCCCCGAGGTCGCCATGTCGAGCTTGATGAACTTGTAGCCGCCCTGCCAGTTCCAGAACATCGCCGTCAGGTTCAGCGGCGAGGCCGCCAGCGTCGGGTCGCCGTGGTTCAGGCCGAACGGCACGCCGATGTCGAAGGCAAGCCCGGTGTAGTCGCCCTCGGGCACGGTGCCGCGCAGGGTGGTGTTCATCGGCGACGTGCCGTTGACGCAGGTGCCCGAGCCGTCCTCGAAGTCGAGGAGCGCCACGTCCTGGAACTGCCAGATGCCGTCCTGGTCCAGCGTGATGGGGGTTTCGCTGCCATCCGCGCCGATCATGCGCACGTTGGTGACGAAGAGGCGGTAGTCGGCGACCTCGACGGTGGAGCCGGTGGCGCCGATGCCTTCATAGGCCTGTGCGCAGGAGAACGGGTTGCCGTCCATCTCGGCGGCAAACCGGATCTCGACGGGATGGGTATGGTCATGGGCCAGGGCCGGTGCGGCCGCGCACAGGGCAAGGAGGGCGGCCGGGGCCGCGGTGTGGAAAACGCGCATGGGTGTCTCTCGCTGACAAGGGTGATGCGGGCCGCTCCGAACGGAAGCGTCCCGGGCGGTCGGTCAGGCGAGAGCGGTGGGCGGTCCCCGGGCGGGGGGCGCGCGCGGCGGATGCGCCGGGGTCAAGCCGGCGCGCGGTTGCAAATGCACGGTGCCGGCGAGCCGGCCGGCGAGGCGCGGCATCGGCAGCGTCGCAGCGACGGCCAGGGTCTTGCCCAGCGTGCAGGCCGGGCAGTCGCCGTGCGGGCCGGGTCCGTCCCCGTCCCCGGTCAGGCACAGCTCGGCCAGGCTGCCGCCCGTCTGCAGGAAGGCCGCGACGGCGGGATCGCCGGGGGGTGCGTGGCGGTGCGCGCCGCCGAGACCCACCAGCGCGAGCACGGTCAGCGCGACCGTGAGGCGGGTGAGAAGAGAGGCGGTGCGCAAGGCCATGGTGAAAGCTAGCAAGGGAGATACACGATAACAATGCTGTTATTGCCGCAGCGGTCCGGTGTCGCCCATGAGGGCGGCGATGTCGGCCTCGCGGACCTCGGCGGCGGGTTTGTGGAGGGTCCAGCGCAGGGCGGTCAGGTCGAGGCCGAGGACGGAGATGGCGGTCGCGGGGCCCGGGCAGAGCGGGTCGGGACAGGGCACCTCGGCGATCATCACGAGGGCCTGCGCGCCGAGACCCAGATGCCGCCGGACCCAGGCCTTGATCCGCTGCGCCTGCCACAACCCGCGGGCGCGGTCGCGAAAGCGGGAGGATGCGATCACAGGGTCGCCCGGGCGCTGCGGAGGGCGCGGCCGTTGCAGTCGGCGCCAACGGATGCGTGGACGGGCGCGGCGCCTGCGGTGCGCCCCGATGCGCAACGCGGCGCAGGGTGCAGCGCCAAGGTTGTCAGGCCAAGCGACCCCAGCCGGTCCAGCAGATCCTCGCCCGCACCGCTCAGCCGCAGCACTTCGCCGGAGCGGAGCTCCACCTGTGCGCCGGCCTCATAGAGGGTCAGGCGGGCATCGGCACCGTCGGGCAGACTGTCCGATGCGGGGTCGCAGGACATGACCTCGGGCCGGCCGGTGCGGACGCGGTGCAGAAAGCCCGACAGGATGCGGGCGGCCTCGGTCGCGCCTTCGCCCACGCTCACATCCACGCCGGCCGCGCGCAGGCGGGCGAAGCCGCCGCCGTTCACCCGAGGGTCGGGGTCCTGGAGGGCGGCGACCACGCGGGCGATGCCGGCGGCGATGATGGCGTCGGCGCAGGGCGGGGTCCGGCCCCAATGGCAGCAGGGCTCCAGCGTGACGTAGAGCGTTGCCCCGCGGGCGGCGGGCCCGGCTTGCGCGAGGGCCATGGCCTCGGCGTGGGGGCGGCCGCCGGGCTGGGTGTGGGCCTCGGCCACGACCTGGCCGCCCGTCACGATCACGCAGCCCACGGGCGGGTTGGGCCAGACATGGCCGCGCATGGCGCGGGCCGGCGCCAGCGCCCGGGCCATCCAGACGGCGTCGTCAGAGCTGGGTGGGGTTCGGGGCATCGCCGTAGACTTCTGCGGGATCGAAGGTGCGCGCGGCTTCGGTAAAGGAGAGCGCGCCGCCGGCCGCAGCCCCGGTGGGCACCGCGCGGTAGAAGCAGGAGCGGTAGCCTACATGGCAGGAGGCGCCCGAGCCTGCCACGGCGACGCGCAGCCACAGCGCATCCTGATCGTCGTCGATCCGCGCCTCCACCACCCGCTGCACGAGGCCCGAGGTCGCCCCCTTGCGCCAGAGCGTCTGCCGCGACCGGCTGAAGTAGTGCGCCTCGCCGGTCTCCAGCGTGCGCCGCAGGGCCTCGGCGTCCATCCAGCCGAGCATCAGCACCTCGCCCGTGGCCGCGTCGGTGGTGACACAGGGCATCAGCCCGTCGGGCTCGAATTTGGGCGCGAGAACATTGCCCTCCTCGACCTCTTCGACCGAGCGGCGGGGGTGGAAGGCGATGGGCAAGGGCGTCTCCTCGATTGCGGGCAGAAATGTAATAGTATAACGCTACAGCGACGTAACCCGAGAGGTCCGAGCATGCAAGACCAGAGACCCGGCGAACAGCGGCCGCCCGCCGACCCGCGCCTGCCGGTGACGCTGATCACCGGCTATCTGGGCGCGGGCAAGACCACCGTGCTGAACCGCCTGCTGGCCACCGCCGAGGCCGGGCGCGTGGCCGTGATCGTCAACGAGTTCGGCGAGATCGGGCTGGACCATGACCTCGTGTCCGAGACGACCGAAGAGATGGTGCTGATGCAGTCGGGCTGCCTCTGCTGCTCGGTGCGGGGCGATCTGGTGGCGACGCTGGCGGATCTGGGCCGGGGGCGGGCGAACGGGCAGCTCGCCTTCGACCGGGTGGTGATCGAGACCACGGGCCTCGCCGATCCCGCACCGATCCAGCATACGCTGGTGCTTGACCCGGCCGTGGCGGGGCAGTTCCTGCTGGACGGGGTGGTGACGGTGGTCTGCGCGGCCACCGGGATGCGCACGCTGGACGCGGGCTTCGAGGCGGTGGGACAGGTGGCCGGCGCCGACCTGATCGTGCTGACCAAGTCCGATCTTGCCACCCCGCAGACGCTGGCCGCTCTGGAGGCGCGGCTGGCGCGCCTCAACCCGGGCGCGCGGCGGCTGCGCGCCGATCATGGCCGGGTGGTGCCTGGCGCGCTGTTCGGGCTGGGCGCGCTGCGCGGCGACGTCACGCCGGCTCAGGGCCACGATTGGGCCGGGCTGGCGGCCGCGCCGACGCTGCGGCCCGGGCAGGTGCCGGGGCTTGCGACCAACCTCGCGGTGAGCGAGCTCCACCGCGCCACCCTGCCCGACAGCTTGACGGGGCTTCTGCGCCCGAGGGCCGCGGAACGCCCCCCCGCCCCGCCGGCCGCGCGGCATGACGACCGGATCACGGCGCTCGCCGCCACGCTGGACGCGCCCGTGTCGTCCGAACTGCTGGGCCTGTGGCTCGAGTCGCTGGTCTGGCTGAACGGACCCAACATCCTGCGGTTCAAGGCCATCGTGCATACCACCGACGACCCGCACCCCTTCGCCGTCCACGGCGTGCAACACATCTTCCACCCGCCCGTGCCGCTGCCGCACTGGCCCAGGGGCGACCGCACCAGCCGCTTCGTGCTGATCGGTCGCGACCTCGACCCCGCGCTCCTGGAGGACAGCCTGTCCTTCCTGCGCGAGGGCTTCGGCACTCCCGACGACCCCGACGCGCGCGTGGTGTTGCACACGCTCGACGACACGCCGTTCTGATGACCCTGCGCCTTTACAACTCCATGGGCCGCCGGGTGGAGCAAGTCCTCCCCCGCCGCCCCGGCCATCTGCGGATGTATGTCTGCGGCCCGACCGTCTATTCCTTCGCCCATATCGGCAATGCGCGCCCCGCAGTCGTGTTCGACGTGCTGGCCCGCGTGCTGCGGGCCGAGGTGCCGCGCGTGAGCTATGCGCGCAACATCACCGATGTGGACGACAAGATCATTGCCGCCGCCGCGGCCGAGGGGGTCGGCTGCGACGCCATAGCGGCGCGCTTCACCGCGGCCTATCACGCCGACCTCGCGGCGCTCGGCGTGGCCCCGCCGGACATCGAGCCGCGGGCGACCGACCACATCCCCGAGATGCAGGCGATGATCGCCGAGCTGATCGCCGCAGGCCACGCCTATGCGGCCGAGGGCCATGTCCTCTACCACATCCCCAGCTTTCCCGCCTACGGCCGGCTGTCGGGCGCGAACCCCGACGAGATGCTGGCCGGCGCCCGCGTGGAAGCGGCGCCCTTCAAGCGCGATCCGCGGGATTTCGTACTCTGGAAGCCCTCGACCCGGGATAGTTTTGGCGGGGACCAGCCCGGCTGGGACAGCCCCTGGGGCTTCGGCCGGCCGGGCTGGCATATCGAGTGCTCGGCGATGATCCGCGGCCATCTGGGCGAGGGCATCGACATCCATGGCGGCGGCATCGACCTGCGCTTTCCCCACCACGAGAACGAGATCGCCCAAGGCACCGACGCCCGCCACTGGGTGCATAACGGCCATGTCACCGTCTCGGGCGCCAAGATGTCGAAATCGCTGGGCAATGTGCTGCTGGTCCGCGACCTGCTGGCCGACACCCCGGGCGAGGCGATCCGCTATGCGCTGCTGTCCGCCCACTATCGCCAGCCGCTGGACTGGACGCCCGAGACGCCGCGCGCGGCGCGGGCCGCCCTCGACCGCCTCTACGGCGCGCTGCGCGACCAGCCCGAGGGTGAGGCGCGGGCCGAGGATGTGGCGCCTGTGCATGCCGCGCTGGCGGACGACCTGAACACGCCCGGCGCGCTGGCGACCCTGCACGCGCTGGCAGGCCAGCTCCATGCCAGCAGCGACGCCGGCCGACGGGCCGAACTGGCGGCGGCGCTGCGGCGCGCGGGGGCCCTTCTCGGCCTGCTGCAGGGCGACGCCGGGGCCTGGGCGCAGGCGGGTGCCCCCGACGCCGGGCGGATCGAGGCGCTGGTTGCCCGGCGGCGGGACGCCCGCGCGGCGCGGGACTGGGCGCGGGCCGACGCCCTGCGCGCCGAACTGGCCGCTCTGGGGGTCGAGGTCGAGGATGCCGGCGCTGACAGTCGCTGGCGGATGCGCGCATGACGGCCGGGCCCGGGCACAACCGGCTTCGGCCCGCAGGTCGTCTCGCAGCAACGCTGCGCCGGGCCGCCGTCTGGCTGCTGATCCTGCCGATCCGGGCCTACCGGCTCCTGCTGTCGCCCTGGCTGGGGCATGCCTGCCGGTTCCAGCCCAGCTGTTCGGCCTATGCCATCGAGGCGCTGGAGACCCACGGCCCCCTGCGCGGCCTCTGGCTGACGCTCCACCGGCTGGCCCGCTGCAACCCATGGGGCGGATCCGGCCACGACCCGGTGCCGCCCACCATTCCACGAGAGCCCCGCCCATGATCCATGTCCGCCTGCCCGACGGGGCCACCCGCCCGCTTGCTCCCGCCAGCACCGCAGCCGACCTCGCCGCCAGCATAGGCCCGAGCCTCGCCAAACGCACCGTCGCGGCGGTGGTGGACGGGCAGCTGGCCGACCTCTCGGCCCCCCTGCCCGACGGCGCGGCCGTCGAGCTTCTGCCCCGCGACGACCCACGCGCACTGGACCTGATCCGCCACGACCTGGCCCATATCCTTGCCGAGGCGGTGCAAACCCTCTGGCCCGGCACCCGCACCGCCATCGGCCCGGCCATCGAGCACGGCTTCTACTACGATTTCGAGCGCGAGACCCCCTTCACCCCCGAGGACCTGCCGGCGATCGAGGCGAAGATGCGCGAGATCATCGCCGCGCGCACCCCCTTCAGGCGCGAGGAATGGACCCGCGACGCCGCCCGCGCCCATTTCGAGGCCGCTGGCGAGCGCTGGAAACTCGAACTCCTCGACGCCATCCCCGAGGGCCAGCCCATCACCATCTACCGGCAAGGCGCCTGGCTCGACCTCTGCCGCGGCCCGCACCTGCGCCACACCGGCGATGCCGGCGCCGCCTTCAGGCTGACCCGGGTTGCGGGCGCCTATTGGCGGGGCGATGCGAAGAACCCGATGCTCAGCCGCATCTACGGCGTGGCCTTCGCCGACCAGGCAGCACTCGATGCCCACCTCACCATGCTGGCCGAGGCGGAAAAGCGCGACCACCGCAGGCTGGGCCGCGAGATGGACCTGTTTCACTTCGAAGAGGTCGCCCCCGGCGCCGTCTTCTGGCACCCGCGCGGCTGGCGACTGTTCCAGACGCTGATCGGCTACATGCGCGCCCGGCAGGAGGCTGCGGGCTACGTCGAGGTCAACTCCCCCGACATCATGGACCGCGCGCTGTGGGAGACCTCGGGCCACTGGCAGAACTATCGCGCCAACATGTTCCTGACGAAGACCGAGGACGACCGCGACTTCGCCCTCAAGCCCATGAACTGCCCCGGGCACATGCTGATCTACGGCCAGGGGACCAAGAGCTACCGCGACCTGCCGCTGAAGCTCGCGGAGTTCGGCAAGGTCCACCGCTACGAGCCCTCGGGCGCGCTGCACGGGATGCTGCGGGTGCGCAGCTTCACGCAGGACGATGCGCATATCTACTGCACGCCCGAGCAGCTCACCGAGCAATGCCTGAAGGTCAACGATCTGGTTCTGTCGATCTACCGCGACTTCGGCTTCGCGGATGTGCGCATCAAGCTCTCCACCCGGCCCGAGGCCCGGATCGGGTCGGAGGAAAGCTGGGACCGGGCGGAAGCTGCCCTCCGCACGGCGCTGGAGACGGCCGGCCACCCCTACACCGTCTTCGAGGGCGAGGGCGCCTTCTACGGCCCCAAGCTGGAATATGTGCTGCGCGATGCCATCGGGCGGGACTGGCAATGCGGCACGCTGCAGGTGGACTTCAACCTGCCCGAACGCTTCGGCACCACCTATGTCGCCCCCTCGGGCGACCGCCTGCCCCCGGTGATGCTGCACCGCGCCCTCTTCGGCTCGCTGGAGCGCTTCACCGGCATCCTGATCGAGCACCACGCCGGCCACCTGCCGCTCTGGCTTGCCCCCGTGCAGGCGGTGGTCGCCACCATCACCGAAGCGGCCGACGCCTGGGCCACCGAGGTCGCGGACACTCTGCGCGCCGCCGGCCTTCGGGCCGAGACCGACCTGCGCAACGAGAAGATCGGCTACAAGGTCCGCGAGCACGCGCTGAAGAAGGTACCCTGCCTGATCGCCGTCGGCGCGCGCGAGGCCGACACCGGAACCGTCTCGCTGCGCCGGCTCGGGGCGCAGGGCAATGTCACGCACAGCCTCGCCGACCTGGCAGCCCTGCTGACGCAGGAGGCGCAGCCGCCTGCCAGCGCAGGCCCGACCCCGGCGTGACGGAGGTGACCGCCATGCAGACCCTGCCCCAGAGCCCCACCCAGACCCCCACCCAGAGTCGGGGCGCGCTCATGCAGGCGCGGGTGCTCGCACTCCTGAAGGCGCGAGGGCGACCGGTCTCGGCCTACGACATACTGCACGCGCTGCGCGGGCCCAGTGCCAAACTGGCCCCCACGACCATCTACCGTGCCCTGAACGCGCTGTGCGCCCGCGGCGAGGTCCACCGGATCGAGTCGCTCAACGCCTATGCCGCGCGCCGCGGGACCGACCCGCAGGCCCCCGTGATCCTGGCCATCTGCGACAGCTGCGGCGCGCTGGCCGAGAGCCCGGCACCCGACCTGCTGGGCGCTCTGACCAACCATGCGCGGGGCGCGGGCTTCGAACCGGTGCGCCATGTGATCGAGTTGCACGGCCACTGCGCGGCGTGCTCGACCGCGGCGCCGCAGTGAGCCGGGGCCGCGGGCCTGCACCATGCCCACCCCTTCAGTCCCCAATCGATGAGCCTCCCATGAACGTCCCCGACCGTCGCCTTCCCGTCACCGTGCTCTCCGGCTTCCTCGGCGCCGGCAAGACCACGCTGCTGAACCGCGTGCTCAACAACCGCGAGGGCCGCCGGGTGGCGGTCATCGTCAACGACATGTCCGAGGTGAACATCGACGCCGACCTCGTGCGCGGAGGGGCGGAGCTGTCACGCGCCGACGAGAAGCTGGTGGAGATGACCAACGGCTGCATCTGCTGCACCCTGCGCGACGACCTGCTGAAGGAGGTGCGCCGCCTCGCCGCCGAGGGCCGGTTCGACTATCTGCTGATCGAGTCCACCGGCATCTCCGAGCCGCTGCCCGTGGCCGCCACCTTCGACTTCCGCGACGAAGACGGCGCGAGCCTCTCCGACGTCGCCCGCCTCGATACCATGGTCACGGTGGTCGATGCGGTGAACCTGCTCAGGGACTTCTCCAGCCACGACTTCCTGCGCGACCGGGGCGAGAGCCTCGGGGACGACGACAACCGCAGCCTCGTCACCCTGCTCACCGAGCAGATCGAG